>CDZD01043489.1_pt1:0-125000 | contig 312156 bp, 200 predicted proteins | sample 554771 | NCBI WGS metagenome assembly CDZD01 (sample SAMEA3182069, study PRJEB8094) | gut metagenome | biome: human; feature: gut; material: Stool; isolation source: human stools | place: Canada | collected 2011-11-08
TTTTTCTTATGCTGATGCCTAACTCGGATTCGGCCACATTTATCATCTCGTCATAAGCCTCGGCCTTTATCTCGGCCTTGGTCAGTTCGGACTTAAGACGGAGTATCTCGGCCTGAAGGGCCTCTATGTCTGACGGGAGGCTGACTGAGTCACGAACATGCTTCTCTCTTAGTGTCTTTTTCTTTGTCATAAAATCGACATAATACAATTCAGGTGCAAATTTAGCACACCAGCGGCGAACTGTAGCCTCTGATACGGGAATTATTTTTGATATTCCCAAAAAACTTACACCTGAAGAGCGAAGATCTATCACTTTTTGAAGATATTGACCCTTTTGTGATTTATTTTTCCTCATAATTATTTTATTTATGAGTCAACTTTTTTCAGGGTAAGACAACCCGAATCAGAAGTTTACAGTGGATTTTCTCTGAGTGTGATGAGTTGAAATCCCAACTCATCACACTTTAATCACTTGTCATACAGAGAGTTAAGGCTAGATGTGACGAGTGATGAGTTTTTTATAAAAACTTTTTTATTGATGTATTTGTCTGTCCTTTTCTAAATTTGGTTGACTTCAAAGAGTCCTTTCCATGATTAAAGTTGACTAGGGTAAAATTCACATCTGTTATAGTCCGAATTATGCTCTTCTAGTTATAATTTGCAATATTCCACCTTTCGCTTTATGAAATGCCGCCTTTTACAGTGTAAAAACATACCTTTTATGATGCAAAAGATATGCTTTTGCCGGCTTTTCAGGGTATATTCTTGTATTTCGCCTTTCTGATAAGGCCATTATAAAAGTAGAAGAATGTTTTATATACCTAGGCGTTAGATATAGAATTTATGAACATAAAATCGTTTTTGATATGCTGCCGGTAATTATTTCTGTTAGTCTGTTGAAGGGAGAAAAATAAAGAAGCCGGAAACATCACGCTCCCGGCTTCTTCTCTAAATCCATTTTTTTACCATTATCAAAGAAAAATAGTGCTACTTGAGAATTTTATTTGTATGGCCATTCTTGTATTTCACGATAAATATACCGTGCTGCGGATTGGCTATGCGCTGTCCCGACAGATTGAAATATTCAGCCGGTTCGTTACAGCCGTTGTCTTCAGCAGTGTTTATTCCCGTTGTCTCTTTCTTTATCAGGTCTATGGCCGCCGAATTTTCCACGGCACAGTCGGTGGCGTCGTCGGGATTATAGTTGGCAAGTGCAGCCACAATCTTCATGTTGTTCTTCTTCCACGTCTTGTCGATGTCGAAGGTGTATGAGTATGTAAACGAATTGCCGTCCCACACTACAGGCTCACCCCATGTGCTGTTGTATCCGCGGATTACGTGCTGCTGATAGTATTGTCCTTCATATCCTTCCTGAAAAAGACTTTTAACCTCGTCTTCGGTAAGGTATACTGTCAGATGTGGCATTGCGCATATCAGGTTGTCGTTTTTAAGGCAGGTAACGTTTGCCGTAACCGCTGTAGAGTCGGTATTGAATTCATACGTTATGCCTACAACAGCATTTGCCGTCAGCTCCATCTCGGTGTTGATATACGACGTGATGTCGTCAGGGCTTTGCGGCAGATAAACGGCGGTCTTGCTGCCGGCAGAGTTGCCCGTTTCATGATACGGCTGCCTGTTTATCATCATAGCCGGAGCATAGCAGCTGGAGCCGTTGTTGAACAGCCAGAGCATCTCCTCGTCGCAGGGCAGGGTAAACTCGTCGGTATAGTAGCCGGCATGATGGCACACGGCGAACACCCTGTCGCTGTAGTCGCTGCTCGAGTTCATTGCCGTATGCAGATAGCCTGCCACTCTCGGACAGTTGCTGCATTTCTCTGTCGTAAACTCCTCTATGAGAACGTTTTTCAGATAAGTACACACCGCTTCAACCATGTTGTTGGTGCTGTTTTCGTCTGTACCGTTGTCAATGCTCTCAATCTCGATGCTCCAGCTGGCCTGGCTGTCGGTGTAGATGCCCGGATCGATGACAAACGAGCACGACGTGCTTGACGTAGGCCCAATGGGCGTGTCGATGTGTGCCCGGCAGACAGTTTCGCCTGTGGTGCATTTTATGGTAAATCCGTTTACAGCCTCTATGCCGTAGTTGTGTATGGTGGCATTCACCTTCAGGGCGTTCACTCCGCTCTGTGGCCACGGACTTATTGTGGCAGATAGCAGTCCGAGGTCTTGCTTAGGCAGCGAGCTGCCCGTTATTATTGCCTCCATGCTGATAACGCCCTTGTTGCTTATGTCCTGCCATTGAGCGTCGCCCATCTTGAGATATGATGTGCCTGCCACGGGTTCGCCAACGATAGAAACTGCCACTACGTTGGCTCTCTGATGGAAAGAATAGCCAATGTATATGTCACCGGCATTCTTGGTTATCTCATACGGCTCGGTCAGCTCCACTTCGTTCCATCCCTTGCTCACGGAGGGAGTAGAAGATCGTGTGATGTATCCCTCGGCTATGTTGTCGCCTTCGAGCTCGGTGCGTATCCATACCTTCAGCGTGTCGATGTTTATGCGGTTAAGCAGTGCTGCGCGTATAGACGAAATGCTGTTGCCCTTATATGCGTCGAGGGCAGATGACGGCAGTTTAGTTGCGCACGACACCCATCCTTTGCCGTTCAGCTGTATGTCGCCCTCATCGGCTATCTGACCGTTGCAGAAACCCATGCTTACCGTTCCTGACTGTGCCATTGCGCCTATGCTGAGCAGCAATGAAAGTATTATTGTTGACAGTCTTTGCATAACTCTAAATATTTTTTATTTCACAACTTTCTTTCCGTTAATGATGTACACTCCATGAGGCAACGCTCCTGCCGGCATTCTGCGTCCGCTGAGGTCGTACACTTCAGTCTTGCCTGCGGCAGAATCGTCCACAGCCTGACTTATGCCTGTGCTGTTGGGCAGTGTCAGCGCACATTCGTCAGAGCTGATGCTCAGTTCGCCGTTCTGTGCTGCACGTATTATGAAGCTGTATGTTGCTCCCGGATTCAGCCCTTTTACGTCGTAGCTTAGCACGTTGCCTACAGACAGTCCGTCGTATCCGCTTACCGGTGTGCGCTCCACCACCTTGCCTTCAGCCACGACATCGTCGATAACTACAAAGCCCGAAGTGCGTCCGTAGCGCAGGCGCACCTGCTTGCATTCGTCTAAGCTTACCCGCTCAGTGGCTCCGTCTATTGATGGACTGATGACACTCACCTCGGTCCATACTCCGTCGCCCTGGTCAGCCTCTACATATATCTTTTCTGCATTGCTCTTTGCACGGCACCAGAAACTAAGGTTACTGATGAGCATTTCGTTGTATGCAATCACGAGATAGTCGCCGTCTGACGAGAGGCGCAGCGACGGTGCCTTTTCGCCGTAGTAGCCCGAAACCGAGTAGAACATGCTGCTCGTTGAAGTCCATGTGTCAGGCATGCCTTCTGCCTTGTTGCTGAAGTCGTATCCCTTTGCCGAAAGTTCATCGGAATAGTCATGTTTCATTACCGTCAGACGATAGTCGTCTGCATCGCGCACGGCTTCCCATTTAGCCTTGAATCCCGTTTCTGTGACATCTGTTGCGGCTAAGCCTGCAGGCTTGCGCTTGGCGAAGGCCAGATCGAGAGTCTGCACTGGAGCATTCTTTTCTTCAGACATATAGCTGCCAAGTCCGGCGCTTACGGCTACGACATAGTCGGTAAGCGGCACAAGGCCGTCAATCTTTATCGTCTCAGGCGATGTGTAACGCTTATGGTCAAAGTCGCCGATATATTGGCGTTGGCTGTTGCCGTCGGTGCAATACACGCTTACTTCATAATATTTGGCGTGTTCGACAGCCGCCCATGAGAACACAAAACTGCTGTCGGCTATGTCTGTCACGTCTACAGTAGCCGGTGCAGGCATGCTGAATGACGTTCCGGCAAGCAGCAGTTGGGCTGTGTCGCCGTTGAGCGTGACGTCATCAAACGATACAAGGCTTGCGCCGTCCCACGATGTGAGTTCATACTGTGTTATTCCTGCAAAACCGGGGAAGGTGTCGCCCGAGCGTGTCGCTTCCGACAGTATGCCGTCAGCTTCAACAATGTCTACGCGCTGATGCTGCGGGTCTATGTTTACGATGTTGTTCTCCCATGCGTCTTTGTCCTGATCTATGTGCCATACAAGCATGCCTTGTCCCGGCAGGTATGTGTCGAATCCGCTTTGTATGCGGTTCTCAAGCACGAAAAACTCGTTGTCCTTTCCCGGAACGTTCACACGGAAAGCCTTGTTTGACGATGCCAGGTTTGGAATCATAGTTATGCTGTCGGCGTTGTTGTCCAGTATGTCATAGTCGAGCCATGCCAGTTCGGCACGCTCAAACGCAGAGAAGAGCGGCGGCGTGTGCATGTTGTTATTGTATGAGCCTGAGGCCATGGTGTCGTAGGCTCCGAGCCCGAAGGTGAAGTAACCATATGAAGTATCGTAGTGGTCAACCAGTCCGAGCACGTGGCCGAACTCATGGACAAATGTGCCTATGCCTGAAGGCTGCAGGTCGCCAACTGCACTATAGCGCAACTCGTTGCTGCAGGCGTAATGGCCTATCACTTTGTCGTCGTAGACGAGCTTCATCTCCCATGCTTCCTCAACGATGGCAGAGTGAGGCCATATAAGTTCTGTTCCGTTAGGGTCGTCGGCCTGTCCGCCGCCGGCATAGAAGAAATATATGTTGTCGACATATCCGTCGCCATTGGTGTCGTATTCGGAGAAGTCCACTTCATCGTCAACAAGCTCGCATGCTTCTTTTATAGCTTCGCCCATTCTGAAGTCCTGTCCCTCGTCGTCAGAACCGTAGTAGGTGGCTTTGTTTGATAGCGTCACCGGACCAACCACAGTGAAGTCGGGGTCAAACAGCCTGTTAGAGCTTTGCAGATAAAAGTCGCGTGCGCTGCCGTTTGCTCCGTTGCTCCACGTGAAGCCTTCCTTGTTGAGCATATCGTCATAAAACTGGTGAGGGTTGTCTATAGACGAGAACTTGACGTCGCTGAACTGAATCAGTATGACAAGAGATTTCTGGCGTCCTATTGTGGGGAAGTCGCTAATAAGATAGTCGCTTCGCTTAGGTGCCTTTCTCATTCCGCTGCCGGCTGTTGCGCGGCTAAATGCGTCAATATTTATAGAAGCCAGGTATTTCTTGGCTTCTGTCTTCCTCATGTCCTTGTCTGCAGCAGCCAGACCGCTTCCTGTTATTTTGCTGCCGTCGAGTCTGGCATATTCATAGGTTTTGGTCTTAATGTTGAAAAACAGAGGATACCCGTCTTCGGTGAACAGCAGATGGCGATGCTCGTCGCCCCGCATAAGCACCGTAAGACTTGTGCCGTCGGGCTGAATCACTTTCTTTGGCGTAGGGTCAGCCGGTATGGCTTTAGTGCTGCATATGCCGCATAATAGAATGGCTATTGAGATAAAAAGTCGTTTCATGCTTAATGTCTTTATATATAAAAACAAAGAAGCCGTAAGGGGCTGTCATGACACTTGGCTTACCGTGCCAGCCCCGTGGCTTCTGTTATTCTAACTTATTATTTAACAATCAGCTTATATGGCTTGTTGCTTACCATAACCACATAAACACCTTTTGCTACCTGATAAGTTGCCGTCTCGCCTGCAACGCTGCCTGCAACCTTCTGTCCGTTGAGAGTGAACACCTCAACATTTTGTCCGATTGCATTCTTTACTATGATGCAGCCGTTGCCAGCCATAACCTTCACGTCAGATGTCTGCAGGTCAGCGATACCGGTTGTTACCGATACAGTGTTAGACAGGTCTGATTCGCCAAGGTCGTAAACTGCGCTTACTGCGTAGGTTCCGTTGGCTGTGGCCTTTGCGCTGTTTGTAGCAACGAGGCTGTTAACGGCGTTGTCGAGATACAGCTTGTAGCCTTTCAGCACAGGTGACTTTGCTTCTGTGTAGGCAATATTGTCTATCATGATGCCGAAGCCGTCAAGGATAGTGTGTATTGCCACATACTTAGCGTCAGCCGGGAGCGTTACCTTTACTTCCTTCCATGTACTTATTGTAGGATATTCAACCACAGTAACCTTATTGGTGAACGATTCGGGCTTGTCGTCTGTCGAAGATGTCAGAATCTCGATAGAACTTGTAGCGTCGTTAGAGAGAGTCATGAACGAAATTTCTGTGCCGCCCTTAATCTCAGGTGAGATAAACCAGTCGTCGTCAGGATTGTTGTTAGGACGTCCTTCGGCGTCGGCACCATAGTTGCCCCAGTGAATCAGACACTTTTCTCCTTCATACGGAGTCCATACTGCTGCGTCGGGACATCCGGCTTCCTTAGCGCTCCATGTCATCCATGCCAGAGGCTGGTTAGCATAAGGCCAATAGTTGCCGTAATATTGTATGAATGTTGTTGACAGGTTTCCGTCTTTGTCAACAGTCTTCCATCCTGCAATCTCATTTGTGGCGAATGCCGGCAGGCTCTCGAAGTCGAGCATAACCTCGCGTCCGTCCATTGCTTCAGGTGCGGTCCATGCCAGTTCGTCGTCATTGCTGAGAGTCAGTGAGGTAGGAGCGGGCAGATTCATGCTGCGCGGGTCGAGTTCTACGTCGCTGCTAAGGTTGTTCTCTTCGTTCTGGTCGCCGTCATACAGCACTTGTGCGTTGTAGAGTATGTTCTTCTTCGCCGCTGTTATAGGCAGAGTGAACGTGAATGTACGTGATGCTCCTGCTGCCAGGGCCTCTTCCGGATCTACTTCGTCTATGGTCATGTCGTCGACATTGAACAGTACAGAGTAGCCTGTGGCTTCGTCTGCACCCTTGTTTACAACGGTTACGCTGATGGTTGCAGTGTCGCCCACTACTGGCATGTAAGGCTGTGTTATGCCTGTCACGGCGAGGTCTTTGCCGGATGCCTCGTAGATGCTCCAGTTGTCTGCAAATATTCTTACGGCCGGATTAGGCATATATCCATAGAGTGATATCTGTGCTTTCTTGCCGTTCAGGGCTGAGAGGTCAACAATGTGCTCCTGCCATCCGTTGTTGCCGGTAAGATTAATCTCTTCGCTGATGTCGACATAGTCTTTGCTTCCGTCAGTTGAAGCCATAACTTTAATATATGCTGTTTCAGGCATTGCGTCAGAATGGTGCAGCCAGAATGAGAACATAGGCTTCTCTGTTTTCTCGAAGTCGATTATCGGAGAGATAAAATATGCAGAGCCTTCTGATGAACCAGTGTTGAGACACAGCAGCTGTGCGCCGTCCTGTCCATATGGCTGAATCTTTGTATTGTAATAACCCGGATCGATGGTCCATGCCTGATTGTTTATACCTGCGCCTATAAGGTATGGTGCATGGTCTACTCCGGCTTCGGTAAAGGCCTCATTGTATGGCAGTGTGTATGGTGTACCCATCACCAGTCCTGAACGCACGTAGTCAGATTCACCTTCATCGTTAGAAACTGTTACGCCGAATATATATTGGTCTTGTGCGTCAGAAGCGTCCATAATCTGTATTTCAACTTCGCTTTCGCCTGTGGTTTCGCCAAGTTTTGTATAATTTGGCCAGTCGTTCACGTCATATTTATAGATAGTATATTTGAAGTTTGCCGGATCAACATATCCTCCGTGTACGCCTTCTGTCGGATTCGTCCATGACAATATGGCAATGTTCTGTTCTTCACCCCATTTGGTTGTCAGGTCTGATATCGTTTTTGGTACGTCAGGACCAACATATTTTGTTATGTCCATAGGTTTTCCTTCGCCATTAGCGTTGGCTGAAACGATTGAGAATGTGTTGAAGCCTTTGGCCGCCTTAACCTGCAGTGTAACCTGTTCGCCTGGACGTACGTCAGTCTTTGTGGCAAGAGCATTTCCTTTAAGGTCGTATATAGTTACCTGAGTGAGTTCAGAAATCTGCTTGCCGTCGATGCTCTTTGAAGGCAATGTGAACGTGAATGTTCCGCCTAAAGCACCAGCTGCGTCTGGAACGAAGTTAACGGCAGATACTGTATCAGGAGCTTCTACTGAAGCGATGGCTTTCACAATGAATGTGTCAATAGATACCGGGCTGCTTCCTGTTCCGTAATTATGCAGACCTAAATTGTAGTAGCCGTCTTCAGTTGGGGTGATATAATAACGTTTTGTTTCAGTACCTTCAGTTGCAAAGTTATACAGGTCGTCTATTACAATGTTCTGTGACTCAACAGTGTTACTATTGCCCATTGTCGTTTTCAGACTTGCTGTTTCATACGAAACACTCAGCTGATAAGACAGCATATATAAAGAATCGGTCTTCAGGTCAAATGCGGGTGATATTATCCAGTCGTCACATCCGTTGCGACCGCTGCAAGTTAATAGTCCATAGATATTGTTGTATTGCCATGTCAGGGCTGTTCCGTCGTTGTTCAAGTTGTATATAGCCCATCCGTCGATGTCAGACATATCAGAGAATGTGTTGACATAAGGCATAGGCATATATAGTCCTGCCGTTATGCTGTTTGTTACGGTTCCGCGGTTTACGTTGCCATGGCTCTTTGCATAAATGGTATATGTGTGAGTGAGTATCTCTTTCGGCATGTCTGTGTCAACGGCAGTTGTTTCGGTTATGTCCTCGGCAATAGTCTTTCCGTCGACATTGCGTACAACTGTATATGATATGTCAGATTTGTCGAAGATACTTCCGAAGTCGTCATACAATCCCTTTTCGGGAGCTTCCCATGTTATTGTTGCCTGTTGATTCTCTATTGTGAGAGTAGGATTTGCTACATCTGCAGGTGCGTCGTATCCGCATACTATAGTCTTTGAGAATCTGCCTCCACTAACTTCGCTGTACAGCGGATATACCTGTACCGTAACGATATGCATGCCTGAAGAAAGACCTTCCATGCTGCAGCTGACTTTGCTGCCCAATGTGGGCTGTGAGGGAACGCCTGTTGGATTTACGCTGGCTCCGTCAACATAGAAGTAAAGGCGTACTTTGTCTGATGCCCATTGCGGTATTTCAATATTTTCCCCACCATTGACAGTTGACGGTATTGTGAACGATATATTTGCGTCGTTACTGCCTTCTGCAACGGATACAACTAAGTCATTGATGTCGTCCAACTGTAATTTAGAGAAAGTCGTCTCTGCTTCTGGCCTTTTATAAAAATAAGTGAAGCCTGTAGGAGTTTTTTCTACTAATACGGTTTTACATGTATCTTCTTTTGATCCATATGGCACAAATGGACTGACTTTATAGTAAACTGTTCCGTAGTTGAAGTCATAATGGTTTACGAGCAAACTTCCTTCTGCAACGTTGTATATCATTGGCTGTTGGCCATAGACATATTGATTTGGCATTTTGGTCCGGCCAATAATGGTTGTCTTGCACGTTACCGGATCTATTTTAGCCATGTAGATACTGTCGTCGGCGAGTTGTACGAATAACGAACCATAGCCAGCTACAAATCCTTTAGGATTATAGTTACCCGATGTCTTGTAAGCACGGTATGAACCTAAGAAACCAACTCGCTGAAGGCGGCATGTTGCCGTGTCTAATATATTAAGATAGTAGTCTGTTCCGCCGTATCCCTGATCTCTAACGTTTTCCATTGAAATTGCGAAAACAACGTCACGCTGATCGTCGTATGACATCATGTATGGCACATAGCTTGAGTTGCCGTTAGCGTTGGTAAATGTCTTTTTGCTCAGTAATTCAAGAGTGTTGGCATCATATACAGTTCTGACTATTGTGTTATAGTTGCCAGTGGCACCATCTTGAATAGGCAAGAAACAATACAATTTGCCTTTTGCCGTATATGAATAAGGCGAAAGTCCTGAATCTGACGACACGGTGTCGCAGGCAAATGGTGTAAGGTTAAAGTTTACCATGCCGCCTGTTGCATTTCCGTTTTCATCTAATCCGGCTCCGGCGTTGAATCCTGTATATGTATATAGGATTTCGCTTTCTGCCTTGGTAGATGTCTTGTATGGTATTGGTGCAATTAATGTAGGTACGTTACCTTTTTCTTTTATAAATCTTGAGTAGATTGTTTTTTCATCAAAAGTCTGTAATGGCCACGGACTCTTATAGTCTGTTGACATGCTTTCTGCTTTAGCTTTGGCTGGTTCAGCCTTCTGCATTTGTCCGGCATTGCTTTTTGCCGCTTTGTTCGTTTCAGGCAGTTTCATTACTACCTGTGCCTCTGTTGATGTCCAACAGAACAACAATGCCGCTGAAGCTACAAAATAATGGATAATTCTTTTCATAAGCATTATATTTATATTTGTTAAACTTAAAACGCTTGACAAAAATATTATTTTATCTATAAAAAACATGATTTTATATTCCGACTTGTTTTTAAATTCTTGAATTTAAATAAAAAACCTAACAAAAACGGCTTGAAATGTATATTTATGTTATCAATATAGACTTTTTATGGGCGTTACTTCAATTTGTTATTGTTTTGTCTTTTTTTCACGTTTAAGTAATATTATTTTGTATCTTTGCATGAGTTAATCTGTATCACGGCTCAAGATTCAGGTATGCCTGATGATTCTGCTGAAAAATTTAGTACCCCCTTTTATTAATAAATATTATTCTTGATGAAATTACAAGTCTTGTTGCTGTTGTTGTTTTCTTTTGTCTTTACGTTGCCGTCTTTTGCTTCTAAAGAAAAGTCGGACAGCGCAGTTGTTCTGAAGACTAAAGGAGATGTGTTCTATTCTACCGGACGTTTTCCTGAAGCCTTGGATTATTATACAAGGGCACTTGACAAAGCCGAAAATGAAAAGAACAATCGGGTATATAATGCATGTATCGGTTGTATCGGAAATATATATGCAAGCATAGGCGACTATAACCGATGTCTGCATTATTATCAACGGGGGTATAAGGCTGCCGTGAAGGCAGAAGACGTAGATCTTCAGTTTAAGTTCCTGTCTAATATTGTCGTGTGTTATTGTTTCATGAATGATATAAATAAGGCAAAAGCTTTTTTTAATGTTATGATGAGGCTGCCGGTACAGGATCAGTTACTCAGACAATATTATTGTCTTAATAGTCAGGGGTATATCTCCCAGTCGGCAGGAGATTACATTATGGCAGAATATTATTATAAACAGACGCTTGCCTTTGCAAAGGAACGCAATATGCCGCTGATGTATGTTCAGGATACTTATATGGAACTTGGAAATATTGCTTTGAAGCGTAAAAATCCTAAAAAAGCCATATCTTATTTTGAGAAAGGTTATGAGTTGACATTAAAGATGAATAACTCAGACAAAATGTCGAGAGTGTATAAAAGTCTTAGTGAGGCTTATGCCAATGCGGGACAGGCTGATTCGGCAGCCAAATATAAGGCAATGTATCTTGAATTGTCTGACTCGGCATTCAACAAGAGTCAGTTTTACATCTCGGGCAGCAAGCTGTTTAAATATGAAAATGCCGTAAATCAGAAGCTCATCGACTCGCTTACAACGCGCAACACCACGCAGCTTGTGGTTATCATCGTGTTTGTCATCATGCTTATTGTGCTTACCGTGCTGTATCGTATGCTGAGGCTGAAGAACCGCAAGCTTACCGACGCACAGATACTGCTTGTAAGTAAGAACGAAGAACTGATGAAGTCTGACAAGCAGAGCCGCCTGTTGCTCGAGCAATATGCAAAAGCTGTAAATACTGTACACGAGGACGATGTGCCCGATGTTGCCGGTGAGGCAGGGCAGGAGAGTGTCGTTGACATTGAAGGCGAGGCTGAAGATGCCGACGGAAAGACTGACGAGGCTGATAAGAAAGAGCGCACGGCCGCTGCGCTGCTGAGCGAAGAGCAGAAGAACCTGCTGCTGAACAAGATTAACACCGTGATGGCAGACATGAGCGTGATATCGCGCTCCGACTTCAACCTCAACATGCTTGCACAGATGGTTGGCTCTAACACCAAATATGTTTCGTGGGCTATTAACGACGTCTATGGCAAGAACTTCCGACAGTTTCTCAGTGAATACCGCATACGCGAGGCGTGCCGCCGTCTTTCGGACAAGGAGCATTACGGCAACATGACGCTGCAGGCCATATATGAGGAACTGGGCTACAACTCGGCAGCAAGCTTCATACAGGCTTTCAAAAAGGTGAACGGAATGACGCCTTCTACCTATCAGCGCCTTATGGCCAACAAGCCTGACGATGATGCCTGATGCTGTTATCTCTTTTTGGCGCAGACCGCATATTTTATGTCTTTGACTAAGGCTTGACTTGTTGTGATATTTGCCAGTTCTTTAAGTCTGTTTGAAAAATACCGTAAAAATCGTAACATTTTTATGGCGTTTATATTTCGGATTAAATATTTAAGTCCTATTACAACGAGTACCGTTAAGTAAATGTCATGACTTTGCTTTCAGACTGTTAATGGCCTGTTTACGTGTCAAAAGTGGCCCACTTTTTATACGTAAACGGGTCACTTTTTATGCAAAAACCGACCGCTTATTTCCTTTATTTTGCAGTCATTAAAGTGTGGGGATGTGTAGCTAAGTGAAGAGCAGGCGCTGCACGCAATGAAAAACGTCTTGCGAAAGTGAAAAGATAAAAGTGAAAAATCCAAATGCGTAGTGATTGATAAGAATACACAAGACTAATGTTCTGTCGGATATGCTATCCGACAGCATTAGATATTAGGATCTGTGATCCGAAACTCCTACCTATTAATCAAAAATAGGCAGCAAGCGGATTAAAATCCTTATACTCTATTCCGGCAGATTTTTCGCTGCGCTCAAGGAAACTTCTGGTGCAAGTCGACAATGTCTGTATAAAAATAAAGGGACGGGCATTTTTTGCCCGTCCCTTTATTTCTTATCTTTTCCTGCTGACTGTTCAGCCGGAATGTTATTACTTGTTGTCCTCGATAAGGTTTTCGCCTGTCATGTCAGACGGCTGCTCCAGACCCATGATGTGGAGGATTGAAGGAGCAACGTCGGCCAGACGACCGTCCTTTACGGTTGCGCTGTTGTTGTCTGTAACGTAGATGAACGGAACTGGGTTCAGCGAGTGAGCTGTGTTAGGTGTGCCGTCCTCGTTGATGGCGTTGTCGGCATTTCCGTGGTCAGCTATGATGATTGCCTCATATCCGTTGGCCTTGGCAGCCTCGATAACGTCCTTTACGCAGTTGTCTACGGCGTGAACAGCCTTGGCAATGGCGTAGTAAACGCCGGTGTGGCCTACCATGTCGCCGTTGGCAAAGTTGACAACGATGAAGTCATACTCCTGAGTGTTGATAGCACCTACCAGCTTGTCCTTAACCTCGTATGCGCTCATCTCAGGTTTCAGGTCGTATGTTGCAACCTTTGGAGAAGGAACCAGGATGCGGTCCTCGCCCTCGAATGCAGCCTCGCGTCCGCCGTTGAAGAAGAATGTTACGTGAGCATACTTCTCTGTCTCGGCTGTGTGCAGCTGTTTCTTGCCCTGCTTGCTCAGATATTCGCCCAGAGTGTCCTGTACGTTCTCTTTCGGGAAGAGGATGTGAACGCCCTCGAACGATGCGTCATACGGAGTCATGCAGTAATACTGAAGGTTCTTTATTGTGTGCATGCCTTCCTCCGGCATGTCCTGCTGTGTGAGCACCTGTGTAAGCTCTTTTGCGCGGTCGTTGCGGAAGTTGATGAAGATAACAACGTCGCCTTCCTGTATCGTGCCGTCAACGCTGGCGTTGCTTATAGGCTTGATAAACTCGTCGGTAACGCCTTCAGCGTAGCTCTCTTCCATGGCCTTCACCATGTCTGTGGCCTTCTTGCCTTTGCCTTCAACGATAAGGTCGTAAGCCTCCTTTACGCGGTTCCAGCGCTTGTCGCGGTCCATAGCGTAGAAGCGTCCTACGATGCTTGCTATGTGGGCGTCGTTCTTCTCGCACTGCTCAGTCAGTTCCTTGATGAAGCCGGCACCGCTCTTCGGGTCGGTGTCGCGTCCGTCCATGAAGCAGTGAACGTATGTATTCTTCAGTCCGTATTCTTTTGATATCTCGATGAGCTTGAACAGGTGGTCGAGTGAAGAGTGCACTCCGCCGTTGCTGGTCAGACCCATCAGGTGCAGCTTCTTGCCGTTGTCGCGGGCATAGCTGTATGCGTTAACTATTTCGGGGTTGTTAAGTATTGAGCCGTCCTTGCATGCGCGGTTAATCTTAACCAAGTCTTGATAAACGATGCGTCCTGCACCGATGTTGAGGTGTCCCACCTCAGAGTTACCCATTTGTCCGTCAGGCAAACCTACATCCTCGCCTGAAGCCTGCAGCTGTGAGTGAGGGCTTACGGCGTAAAGATAATCCAAATAAGGCGTCGGGGTGTTGAAAATTACGTCTCCTGCGCCATGCTTTCCGATACCCCATCCGTCGAGTATCATCAATAATGCTTTTTTTGCCATAGTTTATATTATATAATGTAAGAATTCCGGCGCAAAGTTACTAAGTTTGTCGTTAACAGCAAAATGCGTAAAGAGGTTTTTTGAAAATTCACAATTTACGATTGGCAAATGCTGAATTTTGTTTCATAATTCACTGTGCGTAACTTGGTCCGTCCATCCTCATTACAATTATTGTATGTTTGTTGCCATACCGGTCCGTAAGGCAGTATCCGTATCAGTTATTTTATTATGTTTCAAATGTATGCCTTTTCTTGTCATGCGCGTATATTTTATTCTTTTATATGTCTGTCAGCAAAAACAAAATTATATATTTGCATTTGGCAGACGTGCAGTGAGGCATGGGCGTGCCTGCCATGATGGAAGCAGGTGCTGACAAGAAGAGATTTAAAAAACAAAAACATACAAATATTATGAAAACATTTTTAGCTTTAATTACGGCATGTCTGATGGGCGCAACGTGTGCCTGTGCGCAAGACGTAGCCGGCTCGGAATGCTGTCGGCGTGGCACGAAGGACAACGTCCAGGCAGTGAGAACATTCACGAACACAGGCAATCCGCTTGTGAAAGACAAGTTTACGGCCGACCCTGCCCCTATGGTTCATGACGGCAGGCTGTATCTCTATGTAGGCCATGATGAGTATTACGACGGTCAGGACACGGCTTCAGGCGGAAAAGAGTTTAACATAACCGAGTGGCTCTGTTATTCTACTGCTGACATGCAGACATGGACAGACCATGGCGCTGTGCTCAGTCCTGCCGACTTCAGCTGGGCTGTAGGCGAGGCATGGGCGTCACAGGTTATAGAGAAAGACGGCAAGTTTTATTTCTTTACCACGGTGCAGGCCGGTGCGCCATATACGGGCAAGGCTGTTGGAGTGGCTGTTGGCGACTCGCCTGTAGGTCCGTTCAAGGATGCGATAGGCAAGCCGCTGGTGTGCGACACGATGACGTCAAACGGCGAGCGCGGCTGGTGGAACGACATCGACCCAACGGTGCTTGTAGACGATAAGGGCCAGGCATGGCTCTGCTGGGGCAACGGCACGTGCTTCATGGCAAAGCTGAAGCCCTGCATGACAGAGCTTGACGGCGAAATACAGGTGATTGATCTTCCGAAATACATGGAAGGTCCGTGGCTGCACAAGCGCGGCGACATGTATTACTTGACCTACGCCTCTGACGGCGGCGGTAAGGAAGCCATTTCGTATGCCACGGCGCCTGATGTGGCCGGCCCTTGGACATACCGCGGCGAACTGACCGGTCCGGCAGAAAACAGCTACACCATACATCCCGGCATAATAGAGTTCAACGGCCGCTGGTATTTGTTCTATCACAATGCCGTATTGACATTAGACGGCCACCGCGGTGCCATAGGCCGCCGCAGCGTCTGTGTAGACGAGCTGCACTATAATTCTGACGGAACGATGAAGCATGTTGAACAGACAAAGACAGGTGTATGCGCAGGCAGGTAAGGGGGCTAATGTCACCCTTGGTGCCTTGTGGCGAACATATCAGTTTTATCAAATAATATGCTTTTGAGCGCCTGGACGCCAGCTTGACTTATGGTTATTATCAGGTCTTGTCTTGACAAATAATTCCAGCCGATTATTAGAAATTGTAATAAAACAATAGCAAGCCCAAGAAATTCATTATTGATATTTCGAGGCTTGCTATTGTGTAAAAGAATGTATTGTATGGTTTTAAAATTTATGGTATAATCAATTTTCTTGCTTCAGCATATCCGTCGTCGTAAGTTATACGCTGTATAATAATGCCTTTGGCTGTTCCTGATATCTTCCTGCCTGACAGATCGTAGAAAGATACGGATGCAATCTTTCTGGTGGCTGAAGATTCAAAATTTTTGATGCCGGTGCCTATTGTCGTGGTAACTTGTATATCTGCAGATGGTAGAGAACTCTTCAGCTCCTCTGCGGATAATGCCTGTACGTTGTAAATATAAGTACGGTTGGCGGTAAGCCCATCTACCATATAGCTGGTTCCGCTGATGCTGTCGACAGACCATTTCTGAGGACCTGCATTCCATACATTATCCTTTCCTATAGAATCTTTCAGTATGCGCAGGTCGTTGAAATATGCGCGTTCTTTGTTGGTCTCAATGACAAAGTAGGCTTTTTGCGGGACATTTTTGAAGTAAATGACAACCTCGCTTTCGGTTTTGTTGGCCTTCAGACTATGCTTTTGTATAGTGGCCTGTGTGTCAGGATCGGTCAGGCTTATAGTGTAACTTACGGTTTTGCCCGGATACGACACGGCATTGAATGCCATCGTTGCGTAACCGTCACAGTCGGCAAACTCGAACACGGGAGATCTGAGCATACCATTTTGCCCATAGAAACCCACCTGCATATATCCGCCTGACTGGTAAATCTTTGATCCGTACCACCCTTGCTGGGCCATGTAGCTGTCAAGGTCTTCGCCTATGTCTGTTATGTCAGATTTTGGGTATTCGCCACTGGTCATAAGCGAGAAGTCTTCATCGGTGATGACAGGATTGATGGAGTCGGGCAGTATCTCGCGCAGGTTGAGCCTGTAGCTTTCAGCTTCTTCAACTTCCTGCCAGTTAGCCACGAAGGACGATGATGTTATATCAGAGGCTTCTTCTGCAACAGGGCGTTTCAGACGGTCTTTCATGAATGAGAATGAAATCACGCCATTATTGTCGGTTATGTTAGTTACTCCTTTTTCAGTTGGCGTTCCATCCCATGACAGCGAACTTGGTGATGAGTAGTCTGTAAACATATTATTTGTGGCAATGGGGTAGAGGTCGCTTTCCGTTGTGATGCCCTGTGTTCCGTCCGCTTCAACAAGGTCATATCGCTGTATTGTTCCACTGTTGACATAGTTGCCGTCCCATGCAGACTGGTCGTATGCAACATGGAAAATCATAAGTCCGCGTCCGGGAAGGTAAGCATCCCAGCCTTTTTGCTGTCTGTTCTCTAATGTGAAGAATTCGTTTTCGTCAGCCGTGCTTATCTTGTATGCCACGTTGTTTTGGGTAAGTTCGTCCAATGTTACAAGGTCTGCAGGAGTGTCGAGTTCAACGAAGTCGAGCCATCCTACGGTGAAACGTTCAAAAGCCGAATAGGCAGGGGGAGTGTGTGACTCATTGTTATAGTTGCCGGTGTCCATGACATCCCATACGCCGAGCTGTACCATCTGCTGGTTTCGTGTGTTATATGCGTCAGGAAGACCGAGTACGTGGCTGAATTCGTGGCAGAATGTGCCGATGCCTTCAAGCTGTGTTCCCGATACATATTTAAGTTCGCTTGAGCATGCATAACGTTGAACTTGCTTGCCGTTGACATTACAGCTTATGCCTAGTGATACAAGGTTTGAGGCATGTGGCCATATAGTATTGCTCGATGCTCCGTAACTTTCCGCATATCCGGCATAAATAACATAGACAAAGTCGACAATGCCGTCGTCATTATAGTCGTATTTTGTGAAGTCAACTCCAAGTTCGTCGCTGGCATATTCACAGGCTTCTTTTACCATCAGTCCGGGTTTGGAGTCTTGTCCGTAGCTGTCGTTGGCACCATAGTACATCATGCTTTTCTTCAGCTTGATTGGTCCAAAGACGTCGAAATCAGGAGTAAACTTGCCCATTGACTGCGATATGAAGTAGTCGCGTGCGCTTCCTGTAGCCCCGTTGAGGCTGAAGCCTTCCTCGTTCATTACAGAATGGAACAGTTTGCTGTCATGTCCCTCCTGCATAGAGTTGTCGGCAAATTCAACAAGCAGAATCACTCCTTTAAGATTGCCGGTTGTCGGGAATGTCGGTCCTGGCAGTCTCTGCATGGGCGCTTTACGCATTACGTTCTCATTGTAAGCCTTGTTGAAGTCTGCTGTGCCTATGGCTTTCAGCCGCTCTACCTCTGCAGCCTGTCGCATGTCTGGGTTATGGGCTATCATGCCCATAACGGGTGTGCCGTCTTCAGATATTGACTCTACATAACGCATTACGCCATTGGCATCAGCCTTTATCATGTGGCCGTCTGTTGTTGTGAATGCATGGAAACGTTCGTCACCGACAATGCGGTATGTAAGCACGCTTCCGTCCGGTTGTGTTATTTTCAGCAGTCCGGGATAGGCTGGTACGGCGTTTGCTGTTGCCACGGCAAACAGAAATGATGCGATGGCTATAAAAATATTTGGTATTTTCATATTCAATATATTAATTTTGTTGTGTAAATAGCCTGTCTGTCGTTGTATACCTTTACTATGCATAGTCCTTTGCCTGACAAACTTATGCGTGCAGAGCCATTGACTAGTGCTTTTGACATGAGACACATGCCGGATGCATTATATATACATACCTTCATGTCCTTACTTTCAGCATTGCCGGCAATAATCTCTATGGTGTTGCCGATGCGTGAAATGCCGATGTCGTAGTTTGCATCGGTCGTGACAGATGATATGCCGTCAGTATCATCAGAAGCAATAGGAACGATGCTCATGGCGTTTTGTATGTAACCTGAGGCTCTGTCAATAATCTGGCCTATGACATGTATGTTCTTCTTGTTTTTTACTGTGGGGGGGACGGGTATTGTGCTTGTTGTTTCATATTCTTTACCGGCCTCCATGTCTTCAGAACTGCATGGGTCGCCTGAATAGCAGCTGTAAATGGCACGTGCCAGGTCGTTGAAACATACGTCCGTGGTTATTGCCTCCTTGTTCTCCCATCCGGCCATCTCGCCGTTTTTGCCGTCAGCATAATAGTTGGTCTGCGGATATCCGGTGACGGAGTCTTCTGTTATTGTGTAGGCGATATTGTATTGCGGTGATTTGATGTCAATGTCAGAATAGTAAACAGAGTGTAGGGTTATGGCTGTGCTGTCCTCATTCCATTCGCCAGTCAGGTTATATGCTATCTGGCTGTCCGACGAAGTCTCCATGTTGAAAAGATTCTGTATGTCATAATAAGGGTCGCCAGACAACTTGCGGTTTAGACTGCATGATGGCGCACCTGTACAAGAACTGATGAATGGCTTGTAGCTGTATTCTTGCTTCTCGTCAATCTCTAATGGGTCTCCTCCGTGTACGCTGACTGCTATGAATTGCTCGGGATATTTTTCCTTCATCATTTCCAGGCCAACCAGACCTCTAGGACACCATCCGCACCATGTACCTGTATATTCCTCGCATACCACACGCTTCATGAATGCCTTGTCGCGTACCGTAAGTATCGCAGTGGCTGTATTGTTCGCAGAATAGGCATCTGCCTGTCCGTTCACTTTGTCAATGGTGATACGGATGTCGTGTGTACCCGGAATATTTGCTGGAACCTCGAACGATATAGTGTCACTTTCGTTTGTTGACAAACTTTTGTTTACGGTGATGGTTTCAGGTTCTCCGTCATAGCTGCATATTGCTGTGTATGAGTTGATGTCATTAGCTCCAACGTTGCGCACCGCCACGCTGAATGTAGCGGTTGAGGCGCCGTAGGAGGCTGTCTGGTCGCTCATCTTTCCAATGAGCATTTCGTTTTGCGGCATGCCTTCGCCTTCAACAACTGCCTGTATGCATATAGATCCGCCGGTTGTCGTCCATTTGTTCTTGCTGTTATAATAAACAACGTCGGCATCAGTATGCTTTTCTGAGCTGTATCCCACACCTTCTGATTTGGCAAAAGATGCTTTATATCCGATGGCAATGTCGTCTGTTCCGTTGATTGCAAACGGAGTGTCAAGTGTAATTTCATTCCAACCGGCCTTCAGGTTGTCGAGCTTTTGCCTGTATATGTATGTATTTTCTTGTGGCTTCTGCTTGATATAGAGATATACGTTTGTACCTTCAGAGCACACGCCTATGCGTATTTTGGTTATACTGTTGCCTTTGTATGGGCTTACAAATGTGGCCGGAAACGTTACGTAAGGCGTTACCACGGCTGAGGCATCACCCCATCCGTTGTCAATCTCCGGGCCATAGCGCATAACCACCTGACCATATGTGCTGCAGACAGCCAGCATGGCTAATAACGAAGTAATAATGTTTCTGATCATAGACATCTTTTTAAGATTCAACAAAACAAGGACAGCCTCCGTATGAAACGGAAGTTGTCCTTGATGATAATGGCTATGTTATTTTACGACAATCTTGAATGTCTTGTTGCCGACCTTAACAAGGTAAATGCCCTGCTGTATGCTGACGGTAGTGCTGTCCTCAGCCTTGCAGCTGAACGTCTGGAGTCCGGCAAGTGTATATATGTTTACAGTGTTGCCTTTTGCTCCATTGATGACGATGGCATTGTCGATAGCATATACCTTTATGCCCTGTTCGGCAGTTGAAGCATCGATGCCGCTGCCAATGCTGCTCTCATAGCTGTTAGAATAGTTAGACTCACCTTCTTTCCATACGGCTGTAACATTGTAGACATGAGTGCCTTCGCCAGGATTGCTGTCGGTGTAAGTCTGTCCTGTAACATTGCTTGCTATCAGCTGGTTGTCGCGGTATACATTATATCCCGTGAGAGTTATTTCTGATGTAGAACCGTAGAGCGGGGTGTATGTGATGTCGTCAAGCAGTGCCACGGTGTAAGAACCCTTGCTGCAGCTGCGGATGGCGAAGTATTTCGCATCTGCCGGTAATGTGTATTCGAACAATACCCAGTCTGTTCCTGAAACGATAGAATCGCGGTCGAATGCTATGAAGTTTTCAGGCTCCTGGTCTGTTGTTGAGTACATCATCTCGAATACCTGAGGATCAGAACCTTCGTTGGGCATCTTATAGTAGAACGATACGTCTGTTCCGCCTATGACATCTGAAGAAATCAACCAGTCGTCGTTCGGCAATGTTGTCGAAACTCCGTCTGATGCAGCCCAGCAAGTGAGATACTTGTCACCAGAGTGAGGAGTGAGAACCTCAAACTTGTCGAGCGTGAATCCTGCCTCAACAGGAGCCCATACCTGCCATGCCTTAGCCTCGAATGCGTGTGATATGGTCGGACCTCCGAAGTATACAGTAGGTGTTCCGTCGCCGTCGTATGTCTTCCAGTCACCTATTCCTTCAATGATGAATGACTCGTATCCTTCAAAGTCGTCAGTTACTTTGTCTGCAATTTCTGATTTTGCAGGTTTCTCCCAGTTAAGGGTTACGCTGTTTCCGCTTGTAGAACCTGTAAGATTCTCTGCTACCGGCAGGTTAGAGCCGTGAACATACAGGCGTACTGTAGATGTAGAATCATTGTCTGTGTATGTGTCAGGTTCATATTCAATGGCTGCACGGTATATGTATGTCTTTGTAGCCTCGGCCTTTGTGGTATTTATTTCGAATGCCACTTGTGCCATGGCGTTCTGAGTTATAGTTTCGCCCTGTTTTGTATCTATAACTTCGTTGTCACGCAGCAATACAACTTTGTATCCTTCAGCCTTGTTTGTGCCGTAGTTTGCTACGCCCACATTGACAGTTGTGCTTTCTCCTGCCTCAATCCTCTTTTCGTCTATTGATATCGACGTTAATGCAAGGTCGTTTTCTGTGCTTTCGTCAATGCTGATGGCGTCTACATAGATAGAGGCACTCGCGTCAGCTGCATTGGCACCGAAAGCAATCTGGATGTTGTCGGCGTCAGTGCGAAGAGGAACAGAATAGCGTACCCATCCTGTTGCGCCATTGTTATAAGCCACGTTTGCAGAGTTCTCCCAACCCTCGTCATCATAGTTTGTATATACCTTGAGTGTAAGGTCTTCAGGCTCAGCCTCAAATCCGTGATACATAAAGAATGATAGTTCGGGACTTTCTGAACCATTAAGAGAGATACGCGGACCTGTAATCACCTGGTCGTTAGAATCTTCTGCGACGTATGAGAACTGAAGCATACCTTCGTCTCCGTCGTAAGGTTTAACTGCGATGCCTGAGCCAGTGCTCATATTCCATGCATAATTATATGATGTTGCATAGAGTGTCCATGGATCCTTGCTTGCAAATCCGTATGCAAACGATTCATCGTAAGGACGTTCGTAAGGTTCACCGAGCACGATGCCGACTCCTGTGCCTTCAGATGTTCCGGCGCTGTTTACTGCAACGAGCAGGTAGTCAACATACTGCTGCTGTGCACCATACAACGGTGAGAATGTCTCGTCTGTAACTGTCAGGTCAGATGTATAGTCTGTAACAGGTTCCCATGGGTTTGTCCAGTTGTATTCATTATAGCGGCATAATACATATTGCACGTCGTCAGGATTTACGTAGCCTCCGTGGAGTCCTTCTTCTGTAACCTTGTCCCATGTCAGAACGGCCTTGTTGTTCTCGTTCATCTTGACTTTAAGGTTGGCTACATTAGCAGGCATGTCGAGCCCTACCCAGTTGGTTATGACAGCCTCTTTGCCCTGGCCTGATGTGTTGAACGGAACGATGCGGTATGTTACGTTGCCTTGCTCAACATCAGTGTCTGTCCAGGTGAGAGTCTCGCCTGCCTTAGGTGCTTCAAACACGTGTGCCGGCTTGCTGCTGCCGTTGCGGTATACGTTGATATAGGCTATGTCGCTGAGTGTTTCGCCTTTGTATGTCTTTGTAGGAGCTGCGAATGTCAGAGTGTTGTTCAGTGCACCCTTTTCTCCTGCGGTAACTTTTACATCTGTAACGCAGTCCGGACCTTCGAATGTAGAGTAAACGTCGAGCGAGATGTTGTCCATGCTGATGTTTACGCTTTGTGCGGGAGAGTCACCGTGGAACAGCAGGTTATAGAGTCCGTCTTCAGGTACGTTGAACATTATCTCGTATTTATTCTTGTCGTACATGATGTCGAGCGATGCTATTTCTTTTTCATCTCCTGTCACTTCCTGCTTGTTGCCCAAAAGTATTGTCATATGCTCCATTGTCAGCCATTGGTCATATGTTTCGAAAGTGAGTCTGTAATCTGTGTTCTTCTTCAGACTGATAGAAGGAGAAATAAGGTAGTCGTCATTTCCGTTGCCTTCATATATGCCAGTATCAACATCTGCTGTGCCGTTGCCCTGCAGGTATGCATATCCGCTTTCTACGCCAGAGGGGAACATGAACGACCATGTATGTGTGTCGTTGTTGGCATCGATGACCTTGAATGAGTCGAAGTCTGCCTGTGTGTCAAATGTTTCTATGTATGGCGTGAACCATGTTGAACCGGCTGTCACCTTGTTAGATGTGGCTGTCTCTCCTTCACGGTTGTCTGAGCAGGCTGTTACTGTGTAGTAGTAGCGGGCATGTGCCTCAGGTACGCTTTCGCTGAACGTTGTTTCTTTCAGGCCTTCGGCAACAACAGTCTCGTCAGGATAGCGTACAACTTTGTAGTTTATAGAGTTGTCGTCTACTGGACCGCCGTTTACAGATGTCGTCGGTGCGTTCCATGTCAGAACAACTGTTTTTCCGTCATCTATTGAAAGCGAAAGATTGGTTACGGCACTCGGTACATCCTGACCTACGAATGTCTGTAAGCGGCGTTCGGGTGAGTCGCCGGCTGCATTTGACAATATGATACTTACGGTATGTTTCCCTTCGGAAAGATTCAGGTCGATAGCTGCATTGCCTCCGGCATTCACTTTGGTTTCTGTCGCATCGCCTCCGTCAACAGATATCTTGGCGGTCAGTTCTCCTGATAGTGTCTCGTCTGATGTGTATGTCTTTGTAGGTGCTGTGAAGTACAGTTTCCCGTCTGCATAGCTTATCTTTGTTGGAGCGCCAGGTGCTTTGGCTTCACTATACGGTATGTATAGTCCTAGGAAATGCTCGTCTCCAGGCAGGTCTGCGATTTTTGTAGTGTGTGCCGTATTTAGGTCTATAGTGTAAAGTGCAGACTCTTTGCTGTTGTTGTTTACTCCGACCCAATAGACTTTTCCTGTTGCAGGGTCACACACGGCAGACATCTGGTCGGCTGTCAGTGCATGTGGAACATCCAGTTCGCCGACTTCTGTTGGTGTACCGTTCTCCTTATTGATTTTATACAGTTTCTTGTCGTTGAACGCTATTCCGTACAGCTGTCCTGCATTGTCGACAAAAAGAGTTTGGATAAACAGGTTGACTTGTCCTATGTTCTTTGTCTCCATGGTGTTCAGGTCGATGGAGATGAGCGGTTTGCCGTCGCCCCACGACATGGTGTATGCTTTATCCGTTGTAGGATCATAGACACCAATCTGTCTTAGATACATCTCCATGGTAGGATCTTTTTCTGCCAACATTTTTGTGCCTAATTCTTGCCATGTCTCTGCATCGTATGTAGTAATGGATGTATTGGTCAGTCCATCTTCATCCATGGCGCTGTTCAGGGCATAGAATTTGCCCTTGGCATAAAATGCGGCCATAGGTCTTGGTATCTCTATAGAAGATTCGTCTGTATAGTTTATGACAGGTGCTGCCTGAAAAGAGTATACTTTGCTTGCTAATGGAGATAACGTTTGCCAAGTTCCGTCTGAATAATTCAGACCATAGAGAATAAGACTGTCTGCCACGTTGGCCTGAGCTGCAATACGTTCTGTCTTGTTCTCTTTTGTTCGGGCTTTATTAATAGATGTAGTGATATTTCGGGCATTTTTTAGATGGTTGTAGACATCCTTTGGTGCCACGTTGAATTTGTTTGAAGGATTTAGCTTGAATGTTGTGCTTCCCCTTTTTGCCTTACTTACTTGCACCTTTTCTGAGGTTGGTGCTACTTGTTTTTGCATAGTCTTGTTAAGCGACTGCGCCATTGTCGGGCTTGCCGTCAGCGAACTAAGCAACATTAATTGTATTAGTTTCACATTCATAAGCATTACCATTTTATGGGTTAATATTCGTGATGCATCATACTGCAAAAATACAAATTCATATATTAGAAAGGGCTTTTTGTGAAGGTGACAAAAGGGTGACAAATATGTTAAAACGTTGCATTTTATGATATTTAGGCCTAATTCTGTTCTTTTTTTATAGTTTAAGGTCTTTGCTGGTGATGTTTTGTTATTAAATCACTGTGATGTCATTGTTCTGTTTTGTAGCATTATTGTAAGTTCATAAGTTTGTTTCATTCTCTTTTTTGTGAGTAATTTGTGATGTCTTTCTCTTATAAATTATGTAGATAATAAGAATACTGATATATCTTTTTATTTTGTATGTGCTGGTTCTTTGTCCGTTTCTTGCAAGACCATAAGGTCATGGCAGCAAAGAAACTTGAGAAATGACTTTTGCAGAGTGTCGTTAAGCGAACAACGGCATGAATGGAAAGGTTGAAATGGCTGTAATGTGGATTAATTACTTATTAATATTATGTTTTATAAAATATCCTTATTGTTTGCGTATAATAAATAGGCCACTTTTCATGCAAAAGTGGCCCGTTTACGACACGTAAACGGGCCATTAACAGTCTGAAACTGAAATTGATGTTTATCTTAATGACTGACTCTGCTATGGCATAGAAATATTTAGAATGTAGTTGAAATATGCCTAAAATGTTACTGTTTTTTTAGACTTTGTATGTGCAGACATGTCCTGACGATAAATCATGTCATAAGATATTGTCACTGAACATATTTCTTGCTATGAAATTTTACATTTTGATGATATAGTTATATAATTCTGCAGAACTCTCAATTCCAAGTTTTTTGCTTATTCTTATCTTTCTGCGTTTGCATGATTCTGGATTGATGTTTGTCAGTGACGCTATGTCTTTTGTAGACATGTTCATGCGTATGTATGACAGAAAGCGTATGTCTGATGATGACAGGTCTGGATGCATCTCCTTGAGTGTTCGTATAAAGTCTGGATTTGCAGATTCAAAGTTTATGATAAAATTATCCCGCTCGTTGCTTGTCTTGAGCAGCTGTTTAAGGTGTTGCACTAGTGTCTGAACGCCGGTTATGCCTTGCACCTCCTTTATGTCGGTGAGATGTTTGAGAAGATCTCCTATGAGTTCATTGCGTGATGATATGAACATATTGGTTATAGACAGTTCCTTTTGTTTTTGTTCCAAAGAATGTTTCATTATCTCCTGACGATAGTGTGCTTCCATTTCTACCGATTTAGCCTGTTCCTCAGCCAGTCTCTTTTCATGTTGCTCTTTTTCCAGCTGTAGTTCCATCATTTTATGTTGATTTCTGCTTTTTATACGTTGGTTGCGCATCATTATTACGGCTATTGTTATAAGCAGTACAAGTATGCACATCACAAGTATTAATGTATAATGGCGTTGTTGCATGCGGGCAAGTTGTTTGTCCATGTCTGCCTTAAATTTCATTATCTCAATTTTAATCTTGCTGTTTTCTGTAAGCTGACGGTTTGTCACAGTTGTTATGGAGTCGTTATAGACTATTACTGAGTCCATGTAGTTTAATGCATGCCTGTAGTTGCCAGTTGCTTTATATAATTTTGCAACAGACTCAAATAAATATGGCTTGTTCTTTAGTCCAGTCTGGTCTTCAGCCTGTTTAATGCAGTTGTATGCTTTTAAGTATTCTTTCCGTTCGGTGTATATGTTTATAAGGTATATAAGAACAATACTTTTATTATCTTTGTCTGCATATTTATCGTTGAGCAGCTCTTCGGCAATGTTGATAACGTTCTCATATTTTTTCTGCAAGAACATAGTTTCTGCCTCCACAGCTAATGACCTTGATCTTTTTTTGTAGTTTCTTTTTTCATACGTCTGTGCTTCTTTTATATATTTTATTGCCTCATTGAATTTTTTCTCCTTGTTGGCTATAAGTGCCATGTCCAAAGCGCAGGTATATGACAGGGAAGAGTCTTTATTGCTTGTAGCCGTAGTGTAGCATTTATATGCTATTTCTCTTGCCTTTTTATAATTTCTTTCTTCAAAATATACGCCTGCTATGCCATTGAGGATGTTTGCTTCTTTGTGCCAGTCTAATTTGTTTTTTTGCATATACTGTAAGCCTCGTAAAAGTTTTTCAGTGCTTCTCCATTTTCTGAGATAACAAAATAGCAGACACCGATGTTGTATGTTGAGAGGCATATGTCTTGTGGACTATTTGCCTTTGTTGACAGTTCTTTAGCTTTCATGAAGAGTTTTATGGCTTTTGCTGCATCGCCAGAATTGTATGCCTCTTCTCCTGATTTTATAGTTTGATCGATTTTTTTATCAATGCTTTTTTGTGCGTATAGAATACTACTGTATGGTATTATTGCCATAAGCATAATGAAGCATTGCATGATTATGTGGTTTCTTTTTTGGAATAGCATGATTTTATGGTTAATATCGAGTTATGAAAGCATCGTAAGACTTGCTGATTTGTCTCTGGTAGCCAAGGCTTGTAAATTATATTAAGAATTACAGAGTGTAAAGGTACGGCTTTTTGTTTATTTTACCAAATTTTGATAAAGATTTAATGTTTGATGCTTTGTTTCCCTTATAGGTCTGTATTTTTCGGATTGACTATATTATTAGCTTACTGGGTTCTTATATGATATAATGTTTTAAGCCTCATTCTGACATTAAAATTCAGTTTATATTTTGTTTTATATTGAGTTGGGTTCAGTTTGATTCATCGTAAGTGCAGTGTGTTATTCAAGTAAAAACTGATGAAAATATACCAGTAAAAAAACAAAAAGGTGCCTGAAAGAATGAATACATACTAGAGATAAAAAATATATTTGATTTAATGCTATACAGGGGGGATTATATATTTTGCGTAACTATAAAATATTAAATCCGAATGTCTTTTTTACACAAAAGACATTCGGATTTAGTTATTTGTTTTTTCTGTCAGGCCCTAGCGGCAGGTTTATCCTATCTTGGCGAGGGGCACGGGTGATGCTGATGTTGTGGAAGTTATTTTCTTGTCCGTTGCTGCTGGCTTTATTTTGTCAGCTTTAGTCTCGTCCATGTCGCCGTCCTCGTCTTTCTTCTTGGCCGAGTAGCTTACGCTCAAGATGATTCCTATGTAGACACAGTTCACTATGGTTGACGTTCCTCCCTTGCTTATCAGCGGCAACGGCTGTCCTGTGACGGGAACAAGGCCGACGGCTACAGCCATGTTGAACATGGCCTGGATGACGAGCAGCAGGGCAAAGCCCATGATGAGAAGCGCCGGAAACGTGTTGACACAGCGGTTGGCTATGGTTGCCGTGCGGAAGAGCAGTATGATGTACAGCAGGCACACGAAGGCTGCGCCGGCTATGCCCATCTCTTCGATGATGATGGCGTAGATGAAGTCAGAGAATGCCTGCGACAGGAAGTCGCGCTCTACGGAATTGCCCGGGCCTTTGCCTACTACGTTTGACGAGGCAATGGCTATGTTGGCGTGTGCAGTCTGGCCGTCCTTGTCAAGGTCTACTTCTTCAGGAGCTATCTCCTTGTTGTCGAGGAACTTGTCTATACGTGCCTTCCATGTGTCGAAACGGTGGAAAACTTTTTCTACTACAGTTTCGTCTTTTTTCTCCACCTGTTCGGTCATGGCCATCTTCTGTCCGTCGGCATTTTCTTTTTCCTTGTCGTGTCCGAGTATCATTACCATAGACACGATGAAGATCAGACAGAGCATCACTATGCCCAGCAGTCTGCCCAGCTGAGCCTTTGGCACCTTGCCGATGAACATGAGCAGGAACACCACCGTGCAGAGCAGCACGGCTGTTGAGAGGTTCTCTACCATGATGAGAGGAACGATGAAGGCGCATACGATGCAGATGTATTTAAAGGCACGCTTGTCAGCTCCGGTGGGGGTCTGCATGGCGCTGAGTATCTGTGCCGTTGCAAGTATTATGGCGCCTTTGGCAAGCTCGGAGGGCTGAAACTGTATGCCCATAACCGACAGCCAGCGCTGCGAGCCGTTGGTGCTCTCGCCGAAGCACAATACGGCTATAAGGCCGATGAACGAGATAATCAGGGCCCCAGGCGTAACCATCTTGAAGTATTTGCACTTTACGTTCATGGTGGCTATCATGGCCATGACGCCGACGACGAGCAGCATAACGTGCTTCAGTACGGGTCCGAGATAGTTGCCGCTCTTGAAAGAGAGGTTGCTCGATGCGCTGAACACTTCAATGATGCTGATGATGCAGAGGAAGAAGAACACTGTCCATATCACTCTGTCACCCTTAAATTTGCCGGTTGCGGCTTTTTCTTCCATGTTTGTCTGTTGATATTATTGTTTGCTATTGTTGATGAAGAGGCTGTCCGTCATTGCTTGGCGTGAGGCGGTGCTGTGACGGACGGCCTTGATGTAGCGGCGATGTGTCAGAGAGCTCTTACGAGTGTCTTGAACTGTTCGCCGCGGTCTTCCATGTTCTTAAATAGGTCGAAGCTGGCGCAGCAGGGGCTAAGCAGCACTGTCTGTCCGGGCTTTGCCATCTCATAGCATGCGTTTACGCAGTCGCGCATTGAGTGGGTGTCGCGAACGGGTATACCCATGCCGTCGAAGAAGTTGTGAAGTTTGGTGTTGTCGGCGCCGAGATAAACCAGTCCGGCACATTTTTCCTTCACAAGGTCTTTTATTGCGTTATAGTCGTTGCCCTTGTCTTTTCCGCCGAGAATAAGTATTACGGGAGTCTTCATGCTCTCGAGCGCATACCAGCATGCATCCACATTGGTGGCCTTAGAGTCGTTTACGTAAAGCACGCCAGCCACTGTAGTTACCTTTTCGAGACGATGCTCAACGCCGGGGAAGTCGCTGAGGCTCTTGCGTATAAATTCTTTCTTTATTCCAGCTACGTTAGAGGCAATGCCCGCTGCCAGAGAGTTGTATATGTTGTGCTTGCCTGTAAGGCTCAGGGCCTCCTGCTCCATGTTGAAGGGTGTGGGCTTCTCTATCTTGTACATGCCTTCCTCGATGTATCCGATAGACCCTTTCTCCTTCAATTCCGAGAACGGATAGCGTATGGCCTTTATGTCATATTTCTCGAGCTCGCGGCTTATTATCGGGTCGTCGTTCCAGTAGATGAACGAGTCTTCGTCTGTCTGGTTCTGTAAGATGCGCATCTTGGCGTCTACATAGTTCTGCATGCAGTTGTCGTAGCGGTCGAGATGGTCGGGCGTGATGTTCAGCAGAATGGCTATGTTGGCGCGGAAGTCGTACATGTTGTCGAGCTGGAATGAACTGAGCTCGATGACATAATAGTCGTGCGGCGTCTCGGCCACCTGCAGTGCGAGACTGTTGCCTATGTTTCCGGCCAGGCCCACGTCGTAGCCTGCGCTCTTGAAGATGTGGTATATCAGTGATGTAGTGGTTGTCTTGCCGTTGCTTCCCGTTATGCAGATCATCTTTGAGTCGGTGTAGCGGCCAGCAAACTCAATCTCGCTGATGAGGTGGATGCCCTTAGCCACGCATTTCTTTATCATCGGGGCGTCTGAAGGGATGCCCGGACTCTTGATAATCTCGTCGGCGTTCAGGATGAGTTCCTCCGTGTGGTGTCCCTCTTCCCATTCTATGCCGTGGCTGTTGAGCATGTCCTTGTATTTGTCCTTGATGGACGACATGTCAGAAACGAAGACGTCGAAGCCTTCTTTCTTTGCCAGTACGGCGGCTCCGGCACCGCTCTCACCGGCTCCTAATATAACGATTCTTTTCATACTCGTCTGTTTATCTTATTTTCAGTGTAATGATTGTGAGTGCCGCAAGGATGATGGTGACAATCCAAAAGCGTATGGTTATCTTCGACTCGTGCACCGCTCCTTTGGGCTTTTTGAATAGATACTTAATCTCCGGGTCGAGCTGTTCCTGCTGCGTGCGGAAGGTGTCGTGCAGCGGCGCGCGCTTGAACATGCGCTGCTTTACGCCTTTGCGGGTGCCCATCTTGGCATACCACACCTGCATTATCACGCTGAGGCTTTCGACGAAGAAAATTCCACAGAGTATAGGCAGCATCAGCTCCTTGTGTATGATGATGGCACACACGGCAATGATACCGCCGATGGTCAGCGAACCGGTGTCGCCCATGAATATCTGCGCCGGATAGGCGTTGTACCACAGGAAACCGATAAGCGCACCGATGAAGGCACATAGGAATACCACAAGCTCCTGTGAGCCAGGGATGTACATGATGTTGAGGTAAGCGGCATATTCGATGTGACTGCTCACATAGGCAAATATGCCCAGCACCACGCCAATTATGGCCGAGTTGCCGGCACACATGCCGTCCATTCCGTCGTTGAGGTTGGCACCATTTGACACGGCTGTTACAACGAATATGGTCATCACCACGAACAGTATCCATCCAGCAGCAGTCTTGTACTTGCCGCAGAAGCTCATGATGTTGGCGTAGTCGAGGTTATGCCCTTTGACGAAGGGTATTGTTGTCTTCAACGACTTGGTGGCCTCGGGCCTGTGCTTCACTACGACTTCCTTGCCGTCCTGCTTCTCGATGGCCAGGTTCTCGTTTATCTTGGCGTCAGGACTGAACCACAGCACCAGGCCCACGATGAGGCCGATGCTTATCTGTCCGATAATCTTGAAGCGTCCGGGCAGTCCTTCCTTGTTGTGGCGGAATATCTTGATGTAGTCGTCAAGACCGCCGAGGAATCCGAGCCACAGCGTGGTTATTATCATCAGGATGATGTAGATGTTGCGCATGCGGCCTAGCAGCAGCACGGGCACGAGGATGGCCACGATGATGATGATGCCGCCCATAGACGGCACACCTATTTTCTTTACGCCGAAGGGGTCTATCTTGGCGTCGCGCTGGGTTTCGGTTATCTGCTTGCTCTTCAGATACTTGATAAACTTTTCGCCGAACCATGCTGATATTACCAGCGCAAGGATGAGCGCCAGCAGCGCGCGGAACGAGATGTAGCCCCACACGTGAGCTCCCGGAATGCCAAACTGCTCAAGGAAACGGAATAAATAGTATAACATTATCTTTAAGTTTGGGGGTTATGCTTTCTGATTTTCAAATATGTCTCGGATTATCTCCTTGTCGTCGAAGTGATGTTTCACACCTTTAATCTCCTGATAGTCCTCATGTCCCTTGCCGGCAACGAGTATCACGTCGCCCTTTTGCGCCAGCATGCAGGCTGTGCGTATGGCCTCCTTGCGGTCTACTATGCTCACCACCTTGGTCATCTGCTGCGGAGTAAGTCCGGCCAGCATGTCGTTGATGATGTCCTGCGGGTCCTCAAAGCGCGGATTGTCGCTTGTTATGATAACCTTGTCGCTCTGCTTTACGGCCTCCTGAGCCATAATCGGGCGCTTGCCCTTGTCGCGGTTACCGCCGGCTCCGCACACGGTTATCACGTGTCCCTTGCCGTTGAGCACCTCGTGTATTGCCTTTAATACATTCTCAAGGGCGTCTGGTGTGTGGGCATAGTCTACTATTGCTGTATATCCCAGAGGTGAGTGAACCGGATCGAGACGGCCGCTGACGCTCTTCAGCGTGCTCATGGCTATGAGTATGTTCTCCGGACTCTGTCCGAGCATTACGGCTGCACCGTAAACGGCGAGCAGGTTGCTGACGTTGAACTTGCCGATAAACTGCACTCCAACCTCGCGTCCGTCAATCTCGAGATACATTCCGCCGAAGTGACATTCAAGTATCTTAGCCTTAAAGTCGGCCATGCTTCTGACAGAATATGTCTTAACCTTAGCCTTGGTGTTCTGCACCATCACCATGCCGTTCTTGTCGTCGGCGTTGGTTATGGCGAAAGCTGTCTTTGGCAGACCGTCGAAGAAGGCCTTCTTAGCGTCGCGGTAGTTCTCGAAAGTCTTGTGATAGTCGAGATGGTCGCGTGTAAGGTTGGTGAATATACCGCCTGTGAAGTTTAGTCCGCCTATGCGCTTCTGTGCTATTGCGTGAGAGCTGCACTCCATGAAGGCATACTCGCATCCTGCATCAACCATACGGCTGAGCAGCGCGTTGAGCTCGATAGGGTCGGGGGTGGTGTGGTCGGCAGGAATCTTCTCTTCCTCGATATAGTTGCACACCGTAGACAGCAGTCCGCACTTGTAGCCAAGTTTGCGGAACATGTTGTAGAGCAGGGTGGCAATGGTTGTCTTGCCGTTGGTGCCGGTAACGCCCACCAGCTTGAGCTTTCTCGACGGGTCGCCATAGAATTGTGTGGCAACCTTTCCGACGGCGTCTTCAGTAGAACTTACCTGAACGTAGGTTACGCCTTCGGCAACCTCTGCCGGCATGTCCTCGCAGAGTATTGCGGCTGCTCCCTGAGCCACGGCTTTGCCGATGAATGTATGGCCGTCTACCTGTGTACCCTTCATGGCTACGAACAGATGGCCTTCGGCTACGCGGCGCGAGTCGATGTCCACGCCTTTTATTTCTATGTCTGTGCTTCCGGTTATGTTAACCGTATCAATGTTCTTTATCAGTTCACTTAGTGTCATATCTTTATTGTTTTTATATTTCGAGTTTTAGTGAGCATACCTCACCTTTCTTTATTATATGTCCTGCAGGCAGACTCTGCTGCGTTACCTTTCCGCGGCCGCTGAGCCTTACTTTTACGCCTCGGCTCTCGAGGATATACACGGCGTCGCGTGCACCCATGCCTATTACGTCGGGCACTATTTTGGCTTCATAGTGAGGCCCTCTTGTGAGCATCACCGATGATGCCTCTCTCTTAGCGCTGCCCCATATAGGATTGCCGTTAGCATAGCTTCCGCTCCATTTCTTGTTGGTGCTGATGCCGAGATGACTGAGCACATAGTCGGCAGCAAGGATGTTGCCGCTCTTTACGTCGGGCATGAGTATAGAGAGCGAGTCGCGTGCGTCTTCAACGCTCAGCTTCAGGCTCTGTGCCATGATGCCTTCGGCTATGTTGTGGAACACCAGACCGCTCATGCCGCCGCCCGATGCGGGGAGTCCTGATTTCTGTATGCATACGATGCAGCTGTAGCGCGGATCGTCGGCAGGGAAATAGCCGGCAAAGCTGAGCAGATAGTTTACCTTGCCCGACTTGTAGCCTCCGGCGCCTTTAGATATCTGTGCCGTACCTGTCTTGCCTGCCACCTTGAACGATGTAGAACCGGCACGCTTGCCGAGGCCCTGGCTTACCACGTGCTCAAGTATGGTCTGTATCTCGCGCAGCGTCTTCTCCTTGCAGATGCGCGCCTTTATCACTTCTGGCGGAAACTCGGCTATCACCTCGCCGTCTTTTACAATCTGCTTTACGAAGCGCGGGCGCATCATTGTGCCGTTGTTGGCTATGGCATTATAGAATGTGAGCGTAGATATCGGCGGCACCTGAGTCTCGTAGCCGATGCTCATCCACGGCAGCGCCGTCTTGCTCCAGTTGACATACTGGCCCTTGCCGTTCTTCTTCGGCATGCGGATTTTCGGTGCTGCGTATCCGACGATCGGAAGATGCAGGTCGGTGCGCAGGCCGAGGCGGTCGATGCCTTCAACAAACTTCTCCGGTTTGTCATGATAGAACTTGTCTATTATCCGGCTTACGCCGATGTTAGAACTGTATTCGAGTGTCTGCGGCAGCGTCAGCATCTGATAGCCTCCGCGGTGCCAGTTGTGGTCGCGCATCTTGGCTCCGTACATGTCCCATATACCGTTGCCCGTGTCCACCTTGTATGTAGTGTCAACCACTCCGTCGTCGAGCGCAACCATTATTGATGCCGTCTTGAACACCGAGCCCGGCTCGAGCAGGTCTGACACGGCGCTGTTCTTTATCTCGCGGTATTCGCCGTCGGCACATTTCGTCATGTTCACGATGGCCTTCACGTCGCCCGTCTTAACCTCCATGACAATGGCCACGCCCACGTTGCCGTTGATCTCTTTCAGCTCGTCTATAAGCGCGCGCTCGGCAAGGTCTTGCATGCCCACGTCTATTGTGGTTACGATGTCGGCACCGTTGACAGGCTCGCGCGTGGTGATGCTAAGATACTTGTTCATCACCTTCCTGCGGCTTATTTTTCCCATCTTTCCGCGCAGAATGGTGTCGTAATATAGCTCAAGTCCGCAACGTGCCGAGTCCTTGTCGCCATACATGTCGCCAACTGTTCTCTGTGCCAGCGAGCCGAACGGACGCTGACGTGCGTTGTATGTCTCTACATGGAATCCGCTCTTATATTTAGAGAGGTTGAACACCGGCAGTTTCTTAACCTCGGAATATACGTCGTAGCTTACGCGGTATTTCCATATAGGCCAGTGCTGGCTCTTCTTCTTGCGTCCCTTCTCGAGGTCTTCCTTAAACTTGGCTGCCGATTTCTCGGGGAATATCTCGTGCAGGCCCATGCAGATGCTGTCGAGTTTCACCTGCCACAGCGAGTCTTTTTCTTCGCCGCCGGCTTTAAAGTCCATAAATAGGCGGTATTCGGGCAGCGAACTTGCCATGAGGCGGCCGTCGCAGCTGAGGATGTTGCCTCTTACGGGCTTCATGTCAACGCTGTCTTTCTTCAGTCGTGAAGCCACTTTCAGCCAGTAGTCGCGCTCCACGGTGGCAATGCACATGGCCTTGCCTATGATTATTATTCCGATCACAACCATCACGTAGGCTATGATCTTATATCTCGGAATTATCTTTTTTCTGTCGAACTTATTGCTCATTTTCGGGTACGTTTATTATGTAAGGTGGTTGATTGGCTATGTGCAGAATGCTGTCTTTGTTGTTCTTCAGCATCTCCAGCACATTGCTCTCGCGGCACATCTCGGTCAGCTCGCTCGAGCTTGCCAGTGCCTTGAATTTTGCATCTTTAAGTTGCTCGTTCAGCTCGTTTATCTCGAGCATGTCTTTCTGGCAGCTGTATCTGTTGGACACATATACCAGCGTGAACGCTGCTATGAGCACTATCACCCAAATCTGTTTTTTCAGCATCTCGGTAGACAGGAAGTCGCCTCCGAGAATCTTGCGCAGCGTAAAGTTGGCCGACTGAGGCCTTTCTTCCTCTATGGCCTGCTCTCTCATCACTTGTTTAAACAGTGACGGTTTCTCCTCATTCTCGCTCTTTCCGGGGCCGTCGTCACCGGCCACTCCGTTCATCTTCTTTTCCAAATCTTCTTTTTCAGTCATCTTTCTTTTCAGCTATTCTAAGTTTTGCACTTCGGCTTCTCGGGTTGTTTGCCAGCTCCTCGTCGTCCGGCGTTATCACTTTGTTGTTTATGAGGGTGAATGGCGTCTCAATGCGTCCGAAGAAGTCTTGCTTCATCTTCCCCTCAGGGTTGCCTGTCTTCATTACGTTCTTCACGATGCGGTCTTCCAGACTGTGATATGTTATCACCGACAGTCTGCCACCGGGTCTCAGCAGCTCCGTTGCCGACCTTAGCATCTCCTTCAGGGCTGTCATCTCGTTGTTTACCTCTATGCGCAGGGCCTGAAAGAGTTTTGCCATGTCTTTCTTTTCGCGCTCACGCCTGAACAGGCTTTCCACGGCGCCTATAAAGTCTTGTGTGGTCTCTATCTTGTGTGCAGCGCGCGCCTTCACCAGCGCAGCGGCTATCTTTCTCGAGTTTTTCAGTTCGCCGTACAGGTAGAAAATGTCTGCCAGGCGCTCCTCGTCGTATGTGTTCACCACGTCGGCCGCCGTTGTGCCGTCGCGCTTGTTCATGCGCATGTCGAGCGGGGCGTCGAAGCGGAACGAGAATCCGCGTGACTCGTCGTCGAAGTGGTGGCTCGACACGCCGAGGTCGGCCAGCAGGCCGTCTATGTGGTCGACGCCGTAATAGCGCATCCAGTTTTTCAGATACCTGAAGTTGCTCCTAACGAAAGTCAGACGATTGTCGTTTATGATATTCTTTTCGGCGTCGGCGTCCTGGTCGAAGCTGTACAGATGTCCGTCGGCGTCGAGACGCGACAGAATTTCGCGGCTGTGTCCGCCGCCTCCGAAGGTTACGTCAACATAGATGCCGGCCGAACCTATGTTCAGACCGTCGACGCTGTCTTTCATCAAGACAGGAATGTGGTATGTCTTTGCGGTGGTCACCATTTGCGTTATATTTGAGTGATGATTAGTTGAATTACAAAAAAGATCCCTTGGCAGCATGCATCATACGGTCTGTCCGCCGTTGATGTCCTGTTTCATTATCTCTTCGAGCGACGCGCCAAATTCCTCCGGCTCCATGAAAGGCTTGTCGGCGTTGTCGCGGCTCCATATCTCTATAGTGTCGTCCATGCCGATAAACTTTATCTCCTGACTTATGCCTGCCATCTTAAGGTAGCGCTTGGGGATAAGAAAACGCCCGTTGGCGTCGAGCGAAACGATTTCAGCGTCGGCCACAAACTGGCGGAATATCTGCTGATGCCTGCTGTCCCAACGGTTAAGACGCGAACGCAGGGCCTCGGTCTGACGGTTCCATACAGATGCGGGATAAAGCACGAGGCAGGGCTGAAACACATCCTTGCGCATGACGAGATATTCCTCATAAGAGTCTTGTAGCTCCTTGCGGAATATCGCCGGCAAAAAGGCGCGCCCCTTTACGTCGGTCTTGGCTTCTATACTTCCCAAAAATCGCATGCGTACATCTATAATAGGAATCCGGTGCCAAAGGTAAGTATTTTCCTCCACAATTCACCACAATTCACCACAAAAATGCAAATTTAATATGTTAAAGTCAATAATGCCTCCACATCAACTGCCATAACGGCATTATTTGCGCTTTAAGGGGCATGAGCTGATATAGCCGTTCGGGCATGTCTGATGCCTGTTTCGGCAGTTCATTTCTGTGGCATTTCTAATTGTTATTTCCACCTTTTTCCTTCTTTTTCAGCCTGTGGCGCATGGTTCTGACGGCTCCTTGAGATATGCCCATAATGCGTGCCGTGTCTGCTGCGTCCATGCCTATGGCTGATAGAAGCAGGAAAAATGTTGCATAGGCAGTTAGCTTTGTGTGGGTTTCCTCTATCATTCTCACCTCGTCGGGCATCTTAGCCCTAAGATATTCTACAACGGCCTCAAAGTCGTCTTTGCTCCATCTTGACACGTTTCCATCGAGTTTTACGCTGTCATACAGATCTTTTCCGCGGTCTAGTATCGCGCTTAGACGTGCCTCGCCCTGCTCAAGCTTTTTCCTAAGCCGTTCAATTTCCTTTTTGTCGCCCCGGCTCGTGCGCTCCGCGTTCTCAAGCTCGCGCTGATATTTGTCTGTCTCCTTGCGTATTTCGGTTATCTGACGGCGCGTTCTATTGGCGCGTCTGCGAAACAGAACCACCGATGAAATGGTGAAAAACAGCAATGCTGATGCGGAAATGATGATAATCATTCCGATGCGGTGGTCTGTTCTTTCATCCTTTTTCATGTTGTCGTATTCGTTTTGCAATGAAAGCATTTCTTCTGTCTTTTTTCTTGCCAGTGCGCTGTCCTGCATGATTTTTTCTTTTTTATGAAATATGTTGGCTTCTTCCGGGCGGTTCTCTTTTTCCGCTTTTTCCGCCATAAACTGGTAGATTTCTGCCTTTTCCTCGAAGTTCGCTCCTTCTAAAGCCTTGGCTAAAAGGGTGTCACATTCTTCTGCTTTCCCTCTAGCATAGCAAACCTTTGCCAGATTGATGCAGGTAGTCGTCGTGTCTAGTAAGTTGAAAGCTTCTCTGAATAACGGCTCCGCCTTTTCGTATTCTTTGTATTCATAAAATATATATACTATGTTGCTTATATATGCGACACGTTCGGTTTTTGATTTTATTTTTTTTAAATGCGGAAGAATTTTGGTTAAATAATAAGATGAACTGTCCTTGTCTCCTTTGTAAAAAAAGATGGACCCTATATGGTTGTAAGCTAAGCACACCCAACTTATGTCGTTGTTGCTTAATGCGTGGCTTAGAACTTTTCGTGCATATTTCATACTTAAATCATATGCGTTCGCCTCCATGTTGACGTAAGACATGTTGATGTATATATGATAGCGAAGCCAAGGAATTTTTATTTTCTCTTCAATCTCTTCCGCTTTTTTCATATAGTACAGATTTTGTTCTTTGTCCCCTTTGTCAAAGGCTATTAAACTTTTGTAGTAATAAGCACGTGCAAGTTCGCTTGAATATTTTTCTTTTTCATAATATTTTATACAATAGTCTAATAAAGAGTCGTTATTTTGATATAGGTCCTTGCCTAAATAAACATGGGCTTTCACTATACCATAATATGCTTTTTCTTTATCGCTTTTTATCTCTTCCGGCTTTAATTCTTTGATTAGGACAAGCGCAGTGTCATATTCCTCTGAAATTGCTAATGAGTCAATGCGCCTTAATTTGTCAATGGTTTTGTCTCCATTCCAATTTTTACAACCTGTTACGGTTATCAGCAATAAAATGAAGTATATGTATTTCATAATAATATTTGTTTTTTGTGTTATGCAAATGTATAAATAAACTCCATAACAATATAATATCCTTTCTCCTTTTTGTTAAAGGCGTTACATTTTGGCCTTGTATGATGATGTTGCTGTGTTTTCCTTCTTCTTCAGTCTGTGGCGCATGGTTCTGACGGCTCCTTGCGATATGCCCATAATGCGTGCCGTGTCTGCTGCGTCCATACCTATGGCTGATAGAAGCAGGAAAAATGTTGCATAGGCAGTTAGCTTTGTGTGGGTTTCCTCTATCATTCTCACCTCGTCGGGCATCTTAGCTCTAAAATATTCTACAACGGCTTCAAAGTCGTCTTTGCTCCATCTTGACACGTTTCCATCGAGTTTTACGCTGTCATACAGATCTTTTCCGCGGTCTAGTATCGCGCTTAGGCGTGCCTCGCCCTGCTCAAGCTTCTTCCTCAGCCGTTCAATTTCCTTTTTGTCGCCCCGGCTCGTGCGCTCCGCATTCTCAAGCTCGCGCTGATATTTGTCTGTCTCCTTGCGTATTTCGGTTATCTGACGGCGCGTTCTGTTGGCACGTCTGCGGAACAAAAACACCGATGAAATGGCGAAAAACAGCAACATAGATACAGAGATGATGATAATCATTCCGATGCGTTGTCCTGTTTTTTCATCCTTTTTCATGTTGTCGTATTCGTTTTGCAGCGAAAGCATTTCTTCTGTCTTTTTTCTTGCCAGTGCGCTGTCCTGCATGATTTTTTCTTTTTTATGAAATATGTTGGCTTCTTCCGGGCGGTTCTCCTCTTCCGCTTTTTCCGCCATAAACTGATAAATTTCAGCCTTTTCATCGAAGCTCGCGCCTTCTAAAGCCTTGGCTAAAAGGGTGTCACATTCTTCTGTTTTCCCTCTAGCATAGCAAACCTTTGCCAGGTTGATGCGGGTAGTGGGCACATCAAGCAGATTGAATGCCTGTCTGAACATCGGTTCGGCTTTTTCGTAAAGTCCTTTCTCGTACCAAATTAGTCCAATGTTATTCAAAAACATTGACGACATTTCCTTGTCGTTGATTTTTTCAAGCAACGGGATTATTCTTGACATATACGATTCGGCACTGTCTTTTTTGTTCATGAAATAATAGCATGAAGCGGTTTTGTCTAAAGATACGCACATCCATATGGTGTTATTGCGCTTTTCTGCATTTTCAAGTGCTTTTAGTGAATATCTTAATGCTGTTTTATAGTTTCCGGATTCTAAATTTACGTGTGAGAGGTTGATATAAATATACTGTCTAAGGCTTGGGTCGGACGAGAGCTTTTCTTCGCTTTCAGCTTTTTTCAATAGAATCACGCCGTTCTCAAAGTCTCCTCTGTCTAACATACACATCCCTTTATAGTAATACGAGCGGGCTAAATCGGTATGATTTTTTGTCTTTTCAAAATATTTTATACTGAAATCTATTAACGAGTCGTTAGAAAGTACTTTCCCTAATGTGTTATATGCCTTTGTTAACAGCAGGCAATATTTGGCTCTGGCATCAGCGCCTGTTAGACTTCTTCCGTTTATTCTTTCCAATAACAGGATTGCCTTGTCTGTATTTCCTGCTTGTAAAAGCGAATCGGCATTTGACAATATCTTTTCTGCCTTATTGTTGTTGTTCGTGCAACTAATCATAAGGGGCAAAAGTATCAGTATAAATATAAGTTTCTTCATCTGTCTGTTTCTGTTTTTCTAGCATTGCAAAGATAAATAAAATATGGTTATTTCATTTTATTATTGCTTGTGTTTGTTGTTTTGCTGTGGCTTCTAACGTTACATTTTATGCTTTGTCTGAATTTTTAGAGTTAGTGTAATATCTTGAAAATCAGTACTTTCTGATGTGTCAAGTGCCCGAAAAACATGTAACGCATGATATGAAGATTAAATGGAAAATTTAAACGTGCTGTGTGCACTTTGATTATATTTGCGTTGACGAATCTAAATTTTAAACTTAAATTATTTTTATTATGAAACAAAAGATTTTTATTTTGGTGCTGTCAATTATTTTTGCGCCGGCAGTATGGGCACAGGATGTAAAAGCTGAAATGCAGAATGTAAAGGATAACAGTAATAATAGCTTTATTGACAGAATGATGCTTAACCTTGACTTTGGCACGGCATTATACAAGCAGAAGGAAAGACAAGTTATGTCGTTTGGGGCTGATTTGGGATTTAAAATAACCAAAAAGTTTTATATGTTTGCAACGGCGGAAAGAATGCTCGCTCTATACGACAATCCGGAAAACTCATATCTGAGCACAACAAATTTAGGTGGCGGCTTAGGATATACTCTTGGACGCGTAGGATATATTGATATCGACCTTTACGGAAAGGTTGGCGCCTCTGTGGGGCATACAGACTGGAAAAACGTAACTTATGACGCACGGCTTATGTTCAGGATAAAAAGATGCAAGCTGATTAACGTTAATGTCAGTATAGGCTATCGCCACATCAACTCGCGCACGGCAGGCATCGACAATTATAACGGCGTGTTCGGGACGATAGGCTTCGGCTTCTGATATGGATAGAGGCGTTGGGATTTGCCGTGGACGGTTACAACGTTCATGTGGCTTTGCGCATTAGAAGGTGCAAGGCCGCATCTGTGCTGATGTCCGTGGCTTAAGCCCTTGTCGCACTTTATGTTTTTATAGAAAAGCAGGACATGCGCATTATGCTCAAATTATTCATTTCCGCTTTGAGCCCCAGTCGGTTATTATGATTCGGTCTGTATTTTTGCTTTATGTTGAGCGGCTTTTTGTTGGATTTTTGCAGGCATAGCGGACTATGTCAAGAAAAAGCGAACAAAAAGACGCCAATAGAAACAAAAAGGCGGGCAGAAAGCATGAATACACAAAATTGATAAAGCTATGTGCGGTCTAATGATCGATTGGGGTTTAATTTTTAGCGATGTAAGATTGTCGTGGTAGGTAAAAACTTATGACAAAATATTTTTTCAATCTAGAAAATGAATGTATAACGGATGTTAAATTTATGGCGTTAAACAAGTTGTGCGTTAACTTTTGTTTGCAATTAGACGGCTAGAATAGCCTGAAAAGTCTGATTTTTGTGTCTAAAAGCAGCGCTTTTATGTTGTAGATGCACTGCTTTTGAGTCGTAAACGGCCCACTTTTGCACCGTAAATGGCAGAGTAATATTTTTTAACTCTCCGTCTTTTCTCTTTTAAATGATGTAAGTTTCTGTGTGTCAGTGTGTTATCGTGAAAGCGTAATTTTTGCCGTTTTCTGCGCCAAATCACGTGTCAGCGTAGAGCATCGCCGTTCTGAGAGCGTCAACTGTAATGTGTTCTGTAGTTTTTCTTTACAAAATAATGGATGAGTGAGTATTGGCAAAGAAACTCTTGAAGACAATAATACAATGGCCGGTAGAATAGGCTATGCAGTGAAATATGAGAAAGTATGACGGGCGAAATTATGAATAAAAATGCCGGCGGTAAGGTTGGCATTACATTAAGAATAATTCTCTAGACAGAATAAATGTGAGGATAAAGGATTATGCACAGGGTGAGATTTTTGAAAATATGCAATGCCGGTTTGTTATTATTTGCTTATTTTTGCAACGATAATTAACCCGAGTCTTATGATAAGTAAAAAATACAGAGAACTAATGGTCCTTCCGCTTTTATTGGCCGTCGGTGTCGTTGTTGCGGTATTGTTTGGCGGCTGTAATGGCTCAGATGAAGTTGTGGACGGTCCGAAGTTGCTTGAAAACGGAATACGCAGTTTTAATAATAATGATATTGTTAAGGCCTTCGGCGAATTGCAGCAGGCAGTTGCTGAACTGAGGGAAAAGGGTGATGAAGACAGGGTTTTTGAGGCTTCTGTGTATCTTGCAATGATCTATGATCAGATAGGGCAGCGCGACCAGTCGTATAAAATACTTAAGTCGACCGAATTTAGGGATGTGCCTAACTATAAAGACTACAGTTCGCAGTATTATCTGCGCCTTATGGGCTATTACAAGGCGCTGTTTGACAAGGATTATGTATCTGCGGAGCAGTACACCCGCCGTGCCATAGAGTTTTCACGGCAGAAGTATCCCGGTGATGCTGCATATATGTATATGGACATGGCCAATCTTGCCGAGTTTTATATAATGAGCGGAAAGCGCGACAGCGCATGGCTGACGATAGAATATCTGAAAAATCAGAAGCCTGTAGAGTACGACCTTTATCTGTCAGAAATGTATTACTGCATCGGCCGGCTTTATTTTTCCGGACAGAATATGGATTCGGCATATCATTACTTCAACAAGAGTCTGAAATATTCACGTAAGTATAATGCCTTTGACAATGAGCTGGCCACATTGGACATGCTTTCGAAGATGGACAGCCTTACGGACAATTTGAGATTGTATATCAGTCACAGGCAGGCTTATGATAAATTGAAGGAAGAAATAAAGGGCAACGAAATACATTATAAGGTTGCGATGATGCGCGAACAGCATAAGATAGACATGATAAAGCAGGAAAGTGAAAAGAGCAAGATGATTTTTCTGCTGACCATGTGTGTGATGTTTTTCCTTATCCTCGCAATGATAGCTGTGTTTGTGTATATCTATAAATCCATTAAGACCAAGCAGAAGATGGCGCTGCTGGAGAAGCAGAATTTAGATGCAACGGTGGAGATGGAAAGGCTAGAGAAAGAACTGCTGCAACTGAAGATAGCGAAGCAGGGAGAGATGCTGGATCATACGTATAAGGAAAATCTCGTGATGAGCATGAAGCTGGTTGAGAATGGCCAGGAGGCAGACAAAATAAAACCTCTGGAGCGCGTGCTGAAAGAAATGGACAGAAATTTTATAAAGAAGGTTGAACAGCAATTTCCAAGATTGTCAAAAAACGACATCCGTCTGATGAGCCTTATAAAAATAGGATTGTCGTCAAGCGAAATATCAAATATGCTCAACATCACTATGGACAGCCTACATAAGTCGCGTTATCGTCTACGCAAAAAACTTGGACTTGCCAGCGGACAGGAACTTGAGGCCTTTATAAACTCTATAGAATGATAAATATGCGACAGATGTGTTAACGTTTTTAACATATTTGTCCATGTGTTGTCCATGTCCTGTTTTGAAAATTGAAAGCATTTTGTCTTAATTTTGCAAAAAATCAAAGTTTTTGTCGGATTTAACAGATAGAATGCAATGAGTACAAAACAAGTGTTAATGTTATTAACAACCTTGACATTTCTCTTGATTCCAGGAGCAGTGTCAGGAAATAATTCTTCAGATGGAGAATATAGTGTGTCAACAGAGACGTCTTCCAAAGGTGTTTTGCTTGAAGAGTTCACAGGCATAAACTGTGGCTGGTGTCCTCAGGGGCATGCCATTGCTGCCAAGCTTGCCAAGGCTTCGTCTGAAGTTTATGTAGTGGCGGTGCATGCGGGTTCGTTTTCAAAACCGTCGTATGATGAGCCTGATTTCAGGACAGACGAAGGCGAGGAAATCGTCAGCCAGTTTAATGTGGAAAGAAGCGGATATCCGAGCGGCATGGTAAACAGGCATGATTATTATGATACAGGCAATCCTGTCTGTGCACGCAGTTCATGGAAACCTTATACTAAATTAGGAGTGAGCGAAACTGCTCCTGTCAATCTTCTTGTCACGGGCGGTTACGACGGTTCGACAAGAGAGCTCACTGTTCATGTTGAAGGATATTATACTGCCGACACTCAGGCCGACAACCAGACTCTTTGTGTGTTGTGGACGCAGGACAATATCAAGGGCCCGCAAAACGGAGGCCTCGCGGGCGATGAGTATATGCATCAGCATGTGCTGCGCGGATATATTACAGATTTATGGGGCGAGGCTCTCGACTCTCCGGCCAAAGGCAAGTATTTTTCGCGTGATTATAAGCTGACATTGCCTGAGAGCATAAAGGATGTGGAAGTGAAGCCTGAAGACGTAAGAGTCATAGCATATGTTATGAGCGATAAGTGCGACGTTCAGAACGTTACGGGCTGTAAACCTGTGTACAGCAATTACGACATGCCTTTGGGTGGCACGCTTGCAGAGTCCAAAATTCCTATAGGAAGTTATTGGGGCTGCAACTTTTTCGAGATGGAACTGGCGAACAAGAGCGACAAAGCCATAACAGAGGCTACATTCGACATCGATGTGAACGGAAACATAACGACAGCGTCATGGAGCGGAATGATACCGTCGTTTGAGACAAAGGAAATTATGGTAAAGTGCAATTATGATATTAAGGAAGAGGGACAGAACGACTATAAAATATCATTGCGCTCAATCAACGGGCAAAGTGTAGAGGAAAGTTCGCTCAGTGGCACTTTTACGTCTCCCATACAGGCTACGCCAGAAGTGACGGTAAAGCTAAGCACCAATAAAGAGGCTGACGAAAACCATTTCTACATCAAGGATGCCGACGGTAACATCGTGAAAGAGTTTGGTCCTTACCCTACGGGTGAGGTGAGTCAGGCAACGGAGACGGTAACCCTTGAGGCGGATAAAATATACTATATAGAAGTGACCGACCTGTGGGGCGACGGCATCTATACCCCGATGGGATATTATACGGCTTATTCGTCAGACGGAAGTATGATAGAACAGGTGTATGACATACCCGACTTTGGCGCGCGCAGTATTTTCCGTACATCAAAGGAAACTGCTGGTATCGGCACTGTTGCCGGACATCCGGCAGATGGTGATGTTAAGGTTTATCGTCTTGACGGCACTGTGGCTTATTCCGGAAAGCGAGACAGTGTTAATTTGCCTGCAGGCGTTTATGTGGTCTATGATGCTGACACACGCACGGTGACAAAGCAGATAATAAAATGAATATAATTGTGTAACCCTAAAAAATTAGCTTATGAAAAAGAAATTACTATCGATAGCCTTTGCTGTATGTTGCGCAATGGCTGTAAATGCACAGTATGTTTCTGACCCTACAGAAAACACTAAGGTTACAGAGTCAATAAGCAACTACGGCAATGACGCTGTGGTCAGCAAGGACGGCATTCTTTATTCTATACAGAGAATACCCGGACATGATGATGACGGCACAAACAGACTGGCATACAATCTTCAGGTATTGGACAAGGAAGGAAACCGCCTGTTGCCTGAAGGCGGCGTTCAGATTTGCAACGAGATAAACTTTTCGTATGTCGTTGTCAATGATGTCCTGTATGCAGACAATGACGGAAACTGCATTGTGATGGTCAGCGATTGCAGATATTCTCCGAAGAGTGACATGCACAGGAGCTACACTGTTTACAAATATGGACCGGACGGCAAAATGCTATGGGACTCAGGCGTAAGCATGTGTGATGATGTTGCAGACGGAGACGGTGCGATGTTGAATGTCACACAGGTGGCTGATGGCGGTTATGTATTTACATACGAAGTGTTCAGCGATGAACTCGGCAAGTCGTATATACGTATGGAGAAACTGACTTACGACGGCAAGAAGGCCTGGGACAATCCGGTAGAGCTGAAAGATTCAAAGAGTCCTTATTCTTGTCCGTTTGTGGTTGATGCAGGCGACAGTCAGGTGTTGCTGATCTATGCCAAGAGTTCAAACGAGTATATCATGGCTCAGCTGTATGATTTTGACGGTACGCCATTGTGGGACGAAGAGCTGAAGGTATATATCGGAGGTTTTGACTCAACTCCTTTATACACTAAGCTGAAAGTATTCAAGGCTCCTGAGGGGGCGTTCGTTACATGGAGCGATGACCGTAATTACGAGAATGTGTTCTCTAACTATATCTCTTATGTAAAACGTGACGGAACGTTAGGCTTCCCCGGCGGAACAGATGCTCTCAAGATAAGCTATGCCAATGACTTCTCAAGACAGGTGCCAATGCTTTATTGCAATGAGGCTGACAATTGTGTATATGCCATTTACAGACAGTATAATCAGGCGTTACAGACTTATTGCGGCATATACATGCAGAAAATCGGGCTTGATGGCGAACTTATGTGGGGGCCTGAAGGCAAGGCTGTCGTAGCTATGCAGGATGAACGCTCGGTTGGATATGCCACAGTCCAGAATGCAACAGGAACTGATGTCGCTGTCTTCTATCAGACAAATAAGCAAGGTGGAGGCGACGTTAAGACTTATGTCATGAGAATGGACAAGGACGGAAACAACATGTGGGAAAAGGCTGTTGAGCCATGTACGGTTGTCAGTGAAAAGAATGACTTGCTGTCTTCTACATTAATAGATGATAAATACTGGATTCTTACATGGTGCGACATGCGTATATCTCCAGATTACTTCAGTTATGGCATGTACGCCCAGCGTGTCAATGCAGACGGAACATTGGGTAATGTTGATACCGGTATAGGAGGCGTTTCTGCTGATTCAGCCGATGATGAGGTGGCTGTTTATGGCATAGACGGCTGTTATGTTAAGTCGGCAAATAAAGCCGACTGTATGAGCGGACTTCGTCCGGGTGTTTATGTCGTGAAAAATAAAGTCACGGGTAATACAGAAAAAATGACTGTGAAATAAGAATTGGAATAATAACTAAAAAATTATGTCTATGAAGAAATTATTGTCATATATATTTATGCTTGCATTTGGAGCGGCTGGGGCCGCCGCCCAAGTGACCACGGCATATGATGTGAAAAGTTCAGCTGGTACATATGAAGAGATAACTGGTGGCACTGTCATCGGAGCGGGGGTTAAAGGAGCTGATTATGCAGAAAAGGTGTTCGACCGTGATGGACATGCCATTGCTACTGATACTGTAACGCAAGGTTTTCCTATCGGATTCGACTTTAAGTTTGACAACAAACAGATGAACCAGTTTGCCGTCAGTTCAACGGGTTATCTGCTTTTGGGAAAAGACTCTGTCTGTGTGTTTAATTCCTCACAGAACACCTTTAACATCATTAGTCAGAGTAAAGTTAAGGATCTGATTGGTGTGATGCCCAGAACTGATACATATGGGCTTGACAATACGGAAATAAGCTATAAGCTTATTGGAACTGCTCCGAACAGAACTCTTGTCGTGCAGTATAAGAATTTGCCCCAAAACACTCAGCTCTGGGATGAAAACTATGTTAGTACACAGCTGCAGATAAGACTGAATGAAGCAGACAGCAGTTTTGATATAGTATTTAATGATTGGGATCCCAATGACGAAGGAATGGTGTCTTATCTCACATTGAAAATTGGCGCAAAGGGTGAGGGCGCAGACATGCTGCTGCTTTCAGACTCTTATACTGATTTTGTGTTAAGCAGTGATGAAAGTAGTACTATTCCATGGAATAATAACCTTTATCCGGCAAACGGACTGACTCTTCGGTTCACTCCCCCTGCTGATTGCGAGAAGCCTGCTGCACAGCCGACAGAACTGGCTCTGAACAGCTATAGTACGAAGATTGAGGGCAGTTTTAAGAAAACAGACGCAGCAGACCATTATTTGACACTGATTACAGCTGAAAATACATTGTCTGAGATGCCGGCTGACGGAACAGCCTATTCGGCAGGCGACAGTATAGGCAATGCACTTGTGGTGGCTTATGATACGGCAAATGTGTTTGTGACACCTGAGATTCTGGACGGTGCAAAGACATATACGGTATATGTATTTGGTGCAAACTCTTATTGTATGTACGGTCCGAAGTATCAGACTTCTTCACCGCTCACCGGAACGGTTGCCACTAAACCTGCCGCACCGGTTGAGTTTACGGCAGATGCAACAGATATAAATAAGCTGCAAGTTTCGGTAAAGGCTAATGAAAATGGAGACAGAATATTGGTTGCCTTAACGACGGAACCCGCAAAAAGCTCGTATGGTGATGTCATTGCCGACGGCATATTCGGCGAACCTGCCGGAGAAATGGCCGCGGGCGACCAGATTAACGGTGGCGGAGATGTGGTTTACGTAGGCGATGCCAAAGACGGAATAACGATAGATGAACTCTCTGAAAATACTGTTTACTTTCTGCGCGCATGGAGCATAGATGCCTCAGGCAACTACTCAAGCACTTGTGCCAAGGCCATGACGTCAACAGGAGGCATTGTTCCGTATGCGCCTGACTTTACAAACATGGTGCCTTATGAGGTGCCTGCAGGCTGGGTGTCAGAGGGCAATTCTGTGAGACTCGTCGTAAATCGCGATGGTTCGACTCTGATTGAAAACTCTGTTAGTCAGCCGAACGTTGCCGAAGGTACGGAGTCGATGCTTACTACTCCGTGGATAAAACTTTCTGACAAGGCCAACAGAATACTTATGGACGTTAATCTGACGCGATATGAAGGAAGAATAAATTCGGTCTATAATAACTGGGAGGCAGGAGATACGCTGCTTGTTCAGGTGTCGCCGGACGGAAAGGAGTTCACTACGGTTTATTCTGCAGGACCGTCTTCAGCTCCACAGATGTCATCGCTTGACAGCTATGTCACATTGAGAATGCCTTTTGAAGAGTTTGCCGGCCAGAACGTTAAGGTGCGTATATACTGGAAAACGTTCTCTAATCCAAAGATGAACATAGCCAACTTTAATATAGAAGAAAAAGACGATTGTGATTATCCGGTTAATATCCGTACCGTGGCAGGCTCTGTTGTGGGTACTTCGGCTTCTATCGACTGGGACCGTCAGGGCAATGAGAATGAGTGGGAACTGCGTTATCGTGCTGTCGGTACTGAAGAGTGGGGCAATGTGCTGTCTGTTCTCAACAAACCATACACGATGACTGATCTGCCGGGACAGACTGACATGGAAGTGCAGTTGCGTGCCAAGTGTGATGCCGCTACAACAAGCCGATGGTCTGATACTTTTGTGTTCCGTACAGGATACACCGTTCCGTTTGTTGAGAAGTTCGATGGCAGCGAGCTTCCTTCAGGATGGGAATATCTCGTAGGCCAGATTGGCACACCGACTGAATTCAGCGACGAAGAAAGCCTGTGCTGGTATTTCAGTTCCGGATACTATAACCGTGGCCTTATGTTCAGTCCGACAAACAGTAAAGAATGTGCAGAATGGCTTGCATTCCCTGAACTTGACATGGAAGACGGCTCTGCCAACTATGTGCTTACGGTACACCTTACTCCGATAGGCAAGTCGGCTTCTACTGACGACAAATACTGCATTGTCGTGTCACGTGACGGCGGCGCCACATTTAATGAGGAAGATGTCGTTAAGACATTTACGGCAGCAGAACTTCCGGCACTTTATGAAAGTGGAAGCATCAGCGTTCCGCTGCGAGGATATGCAGGCACAATACGCCCGGCATTCTATATCAGTTCGACTACCGGCAGTCCTGTTGCCATGAAGGTCGACTCTGTGGCCGTGACTGCTACTTGTCCTGTTGATGTTACAGACATCGTGCTGTCTGATACCACTGATACTTCGGTTCGCGTGTCATGGAAAACCAATGCCGACAAGAGTTATGTGTTTATCCGAAAGGCAGGCGAGAGCATAAAGCCTTATGTGGAGACAACGGAGAACGTGATGTTCTTTGATAATCTTGAACAGCGAACCGACTATGAGATAGGAATAACGAAGGTTTGTGAACCGGGAGACACGGCTAAGGTTACTATAGTGCGCTTCACTACACTTGCCGCCGAGGGCTGCCCGCAGGTTACTGACGTTGAGGCTAAGGCCGCAAAATACAGTGCAGTGCTGTCTTGGACAGGCGAAGGACAGAGCTATAACATACGCTACAGAAAAGCCGGAACCGATGCTTGGACAAAGAGAACTGCTAATGAACTTGTATACGAGATAACCGGCCTGGAGCAGGATACCGAATATGAGTATGCCATCCAGACGATGTGCAGCGTGCTCGAGAGTGATACAAGTGCATATACACAGACGGCTGTGCTGCGTACATTGCCCGAAACCTGCTTTGCACCGACAGACATAGTTGTGGATGCCGGCTACAATAATGCCGTGGTTACATGGAATGGTGAGGCTGAAAGCTATAAACTGGCTTATGCCAAGGCTGATGCTGACGAGTGGACTGAAGTGGCGGTAGACGGCACAACGTATACGATTGAAGACCTTGAGCCTGCCACTGCGTATAGATTGCGTATGATGAGCTTCTGCTCTGCTAATGACTCTAGCTTGTGGAGTGCTGATATTGCCTTTACGACAGAGAACATACCTGAATGTGTAACCCCGTATGACCTGACCGTATCCGGTCTGTCTGAAGCTTCTGCCGTACTTGCATGGACCGCAGACCAGGGTAACCTGCGCTGGAACATACATTATCGTAAGAACACGGTGTCGGCCTGGACGGTTGTAGAAGGACTGCAGACCACAACTTATGAGTTGACCGGACTTGACGCAAACTCTACGTATATATGGAGCGTTATGGCCGAGTGTGAGGCTAATGAAAGCAAATGGGCTACTCAGAACAGGTTTAACACTACGTCAACGGGCATAGGAGCTGTGGATGTCAGCGACGTGAGCATATTTGTGAACAACCGCATGCTCAACGTTATCAATCAAAGTCACAGCTATATACGCTCAATACAGATATTTACCGTAAGCGGACAGATGATAAAATATATAGAGGTTAATGCTTCTGACAATGTGTTCGCGTTCTTGGGCAATATCTCTGAGCAGGTGTTGATGGTGAGAGTAGTTGGCGAAAACAGCTCACGCACAGTGAAGATAAGTATGTAAAGATGTTTTTACGCCACGCACGTGGCAGTGAGAAATCTTAAATATGTGAATGATGCAGTACTCGTGCTTTTGTCGGCAGAGTGTTGCATCATTGTTTTTTTCTGTCATATCATGGCGGGCCATGCCCTTTGTGTGTGCCGTCGGTTGAGGCTGTGGGATGTGCCGATGGCATGATATGCGGTGGAATTTCCGTCAGGAGAGTCAAGCGGCAGAGCAGTTCATGCTTATGAACTATATGGCATTGCATGCCCTTGTTGTCTTGCGGCATAATTGTGGCTTAATTCTAGCTGCATATTTATTCTTTTTATCTGATGTGCCTGTGTCATACTGTTTTTGTTTGGAATGTGGTAAAAACTCATGACAAAATATTTTTTCAATCTAGAAAACGAATATGTAACGGATGTTAAATTTGCAGCATTAAACAAGTATGTCCGTTGACTTTTGTTTGTAATTGGACGGCTAGAATAGCCTGAAAAGTCTGATTTTTGTGTCTAAAAGCAGTGTTTTTATGTTGTAGATGCACTGCTTTTGAGTCGTAAACGGCCCACTTTTGCACCGTAAATGGCAGAGTAATATATTTTAACTCTCCGTCTTTTCTCTTTTAAATGATGTAAGTTTCTGTGTATCAGTGTGTTATCGCGAAAGTGCGATTTTTGCCGTTTTCTGCGCCAAATCACGTGTCAGCGCAGAGCATCGCCGTTCTGAGAGCGTCAACTGTCATGCGTTCTGTAATTTTTCTTTATAAAATGCAGACGCTCGATGCGCTGGCTTTGATGTGTCATGGCTGGTTGCGTTGCCATGCTTAGTTGCGCTTGTGCGTGCTCTTGTCTGCTTCCGCCACATTATTTAATAGGCATGTGCGCCTGTTGTGAGGGTGGGTCGCACGGTCTTTTGTGTCATATATATTACATTGTTTGGCATGTCTGTTTTTGTTTTTGTTTGATTTTTATACGTTTTTTGTTACAAAAGTGAGAAAAAACCAATATTTTTCCATAAAATAAGTATGTTTTTGAAAAACTTGAATTATTTTTGCATTGAGTTAGTATCGAAAGCATGAATAGTATCACAGAGAAAACGATTGACATCAGCGATATTCTTAGGGGTAAAATGGGCAGCAAGGCTAAGTTTGTGCCCTCGCCGCTGGTAAAATGGCTTAAGCATATCGTACATCAGGACGAAGTCAACAAATATCTTTGGGACAGCAGACATCTCACCGGAGTAGAATGGCTCGAGGACTGCATGCGTTATCTTGACATGACGCTCGAGATTGTCGGCAAGGAGAACCTGCCCGACAAGGATGACGGAAAGCTTTACACCTTTGTGAGCAATCACCCTCTCGGCGGAGAAGACGGTGTTGCGCTGGGTGCCGTTATCGGCCGCCATTATGACGGACGTTTCCGCTATTTGGTAAACGACCTGCTGATGAACCTTCCGGGGCTTGCTCCGCTGTGCATACCAATAAACAAGACCGGCTCGCAGAGCCGCAGCTTCCCGGCCATGGTCGAGGCCGGCTTCAGGAGCGACAACCACATGCTGATGTTCCCGGCGGGCCTTTGCTCGCGCAGGATCAACGGAGAGATACGCGACTTGCCATGGAAGAAGACGTTCATAACGAAGAGTGTGGAGACCCACCGCGACGTGGTGCCCATACATTTCGGCGGGCGCAACTCTGACTTCTTCTACACTTTGGCCAACGTCTGCAAGGCCCTTGGCATAAAGTTCAACATAGCGATGTTGTTTCTGGTCGACGAGATGTACAAAAATGTGCACAAGTCGTTCCGCATAGCCATCGGAAAGCCTATTCCCTGGCAGACTTTCGATAAGTCCAGGACACCGGCGCAGTGGGCGCAGTATGTGCAGGACGAGGTCTACAAACTATAATGAAACAGGTTTAAAACAGAGATACTTCAACAAATAAACCTCTTAATTTTTTATAAGATGGAACAAGAGATTATCCAGCCGATTGACAAAGAACTGCTTAAAAGTGAGCTTACGCCTGAGCGTCAACTCAGAATGACTAACAAGAGTAACAATGAGATTTATGTTATAACGGCTCACAACTCGCCCAACGTTATGAAGGAAATAGGACGTCTGCGCGAGATTGCGTTCCGCGAGGCAGGCGGCGGCACAGGCAAGAGCATGGACATCGATGAGTTTGACACGATGGACAACTGCTACAAGCAGCTTATCGTGTGGAACCCCGAGGCTGAGGAGATTATCGGCGGATACCGCTATCTGCTTGGAACTGACGTTGAACTTGACGAAAACGGGCAGCCCATACTTGCTACGGGACACATGTTCCATTTCTCTGATAAGTTCATGAAGGACTATATGCCGCAGACCATTGAGCTGGGACGTTCGTTCGTATCTCTCGAATATCAGAGCTCTAAGATGGGGGCAAAGAGCCTCTTTGCGCTCGACAACCTGTGGGACGGACTGGGAGCGCTCACCGTGGTGATGCCCAACGTGAAGTATTTCTTCGGCAAAATGACCATGTATCCATCATACGTGCGCAAGGGACGCGACATGATCTTGTACTTCCTTAAGAAGCATTTCAACGACCCTGACAATCTCATCATACCGATGAAACCGCTGAAAATAGAGACCGACGAGAAGGAGCTTGAGCAGCTGTTCTGTGAGGAATCGTTCAAGGACGACTACCGCATACTCAACCGCGAGGTGCGCAAGATGGGCTATAACATCCCGCCGCTGGTGAACGCATACATGGGTCTGAGTCCTACGATGAAGATGTTTGGCACAGCCATCAACTATGGTTTCGGCGATGTTGAGGAGACGGGCATACTTATTGCCGTCGACGAGATACTCGAGGAGAAGCGCATACGCCACATCGACTCGTTCATAAAGGAGCATCCTGAGGCTCTGAACATTACTTCGGGAGCCAACAAGATAATATATAAGGAGAAATAAAATCTGATATTATACATACACATTAAAATTCCTGTCGTGAGACTTTAGCCGTGTTTAGGCAGTCTGACGGCGGAATTTTTTTATGTCTTGTTTTATGTAGCCTGCATGCGTTGCTGTGCCTGTTGGCTGTTTTGTGTTTTGGGCTGTTGGGCGTATAGCTCTTTCTTTCGTGCCGGCTCGTTCTTGTAATAATGGCTTACGCCTTTGTCTTATTATTGGTTTTGCATGGTCTTCAGCACATACCCCTTTCTTATAATGGCCTCTATGCTTAGTGCGGCGTCGCTCTTCAGTGCCCTGCGCAGATATGTTATCTGCACGTTGAGCGCCATGGAGTTAGAGTAGGAGTCGTCGCCCCACACTTCTTTCAGCAGCACTTCGCGCCCTACAACCTTGTTCGGGCTGTCGGCAAGAATGCGCAGCAGTTCTGCCTGCCGGCTGGTGATAATCACCTTCTCGTTGCCGTGTCGAAGCTCGTTGAGCTCGTAGAAAAACAACGTTGAGCCTATTTTTATTGCCGTGGCGTCGTCGGCAGCCTTGGCGGGCGGCTGCTTCATCTCGTAGATCATGTTCTTCATAAACTCGTGCCTTATGGCGTTTATGCGGCGCTGAATCATTATCGTCTTGATCTGATACATCATGCAGAAGCCCAGTATGACGAGCAATACGATGCTTGCGGCAAGCTGCCGGCTCATCAGCATGAGTATATGCGATGCCGGTACGTGGACGGTCATTTCAACGGCCTCCATTTCAAGCGGATTGGTCGAATATCTCATGTGCAGCGTCTTGCTTAGTCCGCCGCTCACGCTGAATGCCGGCTTTATCATGCACCGGTTTGTCTTGACAAACCTGAAACTGTCTGTTTTTATGCCTTCGTCAGCATACAGCAGCGAGTCGAATATGTTGCGGTCGAACCGCTTTTCCTGAGAGGCCATGTATCTCGATGTAAGTTCCACACCTTCAGTCATGTCAATGTTCCTCACCTTCAGCTGCTTTTTTGTGTCGGGCAGGGTGTATCTTATCGTAGATTTCACCTGTCTGTCTTTTTCTTTTGTCTTCTTTGTGCTCTGGTCGATCTTCAGCACAATCTGCATTCTTACGTAGCTGCTGTCGTCTTTGCCGTCCTCTTGTTTGTCAATCCTTATGTTCTTTTCTTCTTCAAGCGCCTTGGTGCAAGCCTGCTTCAGTTCTTCGGCCTTAACCATGCTGCTGTATTCATATTGGTTGTAGAGCCAGTAAGCCTGCATGGCGAATATTGCAGTCATCGCCACGATGCTTATAGTCCAGACATGTTTTATCCTTCGGTTCATCTTGCGGTTATGTTTTGTTTACGGATTTGCCTTCAAGCCTTGCGCCATATTGCTGTCCGTGTCATGGCGTGGCAATGTGTATGCAAATATAGTAAATAAAGGTGAACTGCGTGGCTGCGATAATATTTTAGTAATATTCCCGGTAATACGCAAGTAATAGAAATGTGCCTTTTCATCGGTCTGCCTTCGCTAATTTTGCGGCATTAACCAAAACTTTTGTTACTATGAAGCGAATTATATCCATATCTCTTCTCGCCGTCAGCGCAATGTTGGGCAGCGCACAGACTAACATCAATGTGTTTACGCCTGAAGACCTTCAGCCCGGAAAGCCGTGCGACACTCTGCGCTACGTCATAACCTATGACATGGCCTATGTTGAGGACACGCTGCAAGTGCCGATGAAGGCGGCTCACGAAACGATGCTGCTCGAAACGGGGCGCAAGGTTACAGCTTTCTACAGCTACGACGCCTTCAGAAGCGACTCAGTCAATGCCGAACTTCTAAGCCGTGGCGCCACACAATACAGCGTTCTCGGCCGCATACCGTGGCGGTTGTATGCCAATTATCCCGAAACGGGGCGCTCGTCGTTCACCGAAAAACTTGGTCTCGACCGCTTTGTCTGCGTTGAAAGCGTGGAAAAACCGCAGTGGCAGCTTTGCCCCGACAGCTCCGCCACCATTCTTGGCTATCCTTGCCGGCTTGCCACAGCCTGCTATAAGGGGCGCCTGTGGAGCGCATGGTATGCCGAGGACATACCTCTCTACTATGGGCCATGGAAACTCTGCGGACTGCCAGGACTCATATTGCGGGCTTACGACAGCCAACGCCATTATGTGTTTGAGGCTATAGGGATAAAGACTGCCGATGAGCCGCGCCCCATATACTATAAGGGTGAAGGCTATGAGAAGGTAAACCGTAAAGATTTGAACGGCCTTTATCGCCGTTATTATTCTGATCCTGTAGGATATATGACTGCCGGCGGCAAGGTAACGGTAAAGATGCAAGACCGTAGCGGCAAGTCAGTTGCTCCGCCAAAGGGCGTTCCGTATAATCCGATAGAGCGATAGTCAGGTTGCCAAAGGGCGTCTGCTGTCAGCCGTTGTAAAGCTGTTTGTTATGAAAGGAATAATCAGAATGTTTATTACATTGCTGTTGCTGCCGTTCAGTCTGTATGTTTCGGCACAGCAGTCGGTTACGGGTGTTGTTGCCGATTCAGCCACACAAGAGCCTCTGCCCATGGCTGCGGTAACGCTGATGCGTGGCGGAAAGCCGGTGGCATTTACCAATGCAGACGACAAGGGAGCGTTCTCCATTGCCGTAAAAGCAGGCGACTGCCTTTCGGTGAGCTTTCTCGGCTACCGCAAACACACGGTAAGGGTGAGTCCGGGGCAGCATGTCAGCATACAGATGGCGCCAGAAGCGTTTGAGCTTAGAGAAGTTCAGGTTAAGAGCGGACGCATAGCCGGACTGAGAGACACCATAAGCTACGACCTGTCGAAGTTTGCCGACAAGCGCGACAACTCGCTGAAAGACGTGCTGAAGAAACTTCCCGGAGTTGACATCGATAAAAACGGCAAAATAAGTTTCAACGGAAAAGAAATCAGCCGTTTCACCGTTGAAGACTTAGACCTGACGGGCGGACGCTACGACAGACTTAACGAGGCGCTGAAGCCCGAAGATGTTGACCGTGCGGAGGTGATACAGCACGATCAGCCCGTGAAGGCTCTGCGCGACAAAGTGTTTACCGACGATGTGGCAATGAACATAAAACTGAAGCCGGGAGCGCGCGACAAATGGATGGCAACGCTCCGGCCTGCCGTAGACGTGGTGTTTCCGCTGAAAGGCACTGAGCCTATGGGCGGAATAGATGTGCTGCAGATCGGGCAGAAAAGACAGCGCATGTATGATGCCGAATACGACCGCTCGGGCCGCGACCTAAGTCGTAGCAACGATGTGCTTGCACTTGGCGGCACCACGGGATATGGTTCAGGGGCAGATGTTCCGCAGTGGTTGGCTCAGCCGGAGCTTGCCGCACCCATTGACGACAACCGCCTGCGCTTCAACCGCTCATATAGTCTGAACGTGAAGCACACGGCAAAGACGGCCAAGGGCAGCGACTGGCGCATCACGGCAGGATACATGCACAGCAACGAGGAGCAGACAACCTCGAATACATCGTCATACTATTTAAACGGTTTCACCGTTGAAAATACCGATGAAACCGACTATTCTTTGATGAAACGCGATAATGTTTATGTGGATTTTACAAGTACGTTGAACAAAGAAAAAGTCTACGGCAACGAGTATTTCCTGGCAGAAGGGACAAGGCGTGAAGGCATTTCGCACATTGAAGGAACAGCACAAGGCACCACCGCACAGACGGTGAAAACGCCCGAAATGCGCCTTCTGAACAATTTTTCGCGCATTTTTACGTTCGGCGACAACACTCTTGCGGTGCGCTCGACGGCCGATTTTCATTACGCTCCGTTCTCGTTGAACGTTGACGGAACCACGGAAGAACTGAAAAACCTGCTTTGGCATACCGACAACAACGCTGAAACGGTTCTGCCCGGCAGATATTTCACGCAAAAATATAAGGTGGGTTTTGCCATGGAACATCTTAACCTGCGCGGACGCAACACCTCAGTGGAAGTTTACGCAACGCCCGGACTCGAATACCGACGCGGCAGCCTGAGACTCAATTTAAGCTTGCCCGTAAGATGGCAGCGGCTTACGGCGCAGAACAGAAACCTGCTTTATGCGTCGCCGTCGCTCTATCTTAACCTAAAGACCGGCATGCGCAGCGAACTGACAGCATGGGGCGGATATACGATGAAACCGGGTGAATGGAGCAGATTCGCACTTGATGAATACACCTTCGACTACCGAACAACTTACGCAACGTGCGGTATTGTGCCCGTAGACCGCACCTTGAGCGCATACATAACTTACGACTACAAGCGCCCCGTAAGAGAACTCTTCTGGTCGTTTACGGCAATTTATAGCCATACACGAAGCAACCTAATGACCGACATGACCATAGCCGACGGCCGATACAGATATTATGTTGCCGAAAGAGACAATAGCCGGCAGTCTGCCTTCTTAAAAGCACAGGTGTCAAAGGGCTTTTTCAGTCTGCACCTAAAGACGCGCCTTGCCCTGCAGTATGTCTATTCGGAGGGCGGACAGTTGTCTATGTCGGCCGTTACAGGCTACAGGGCACACACCTTTATCATGTCGCCCGAAATAACTTTCTCGCCTTCTTTCGGCACATTTTATTACACGGGACAATTCACTATGAACGGTATGATCACCGATGAAACCGCCCAAAATGTGCTGTTCTGCTGGCGTCAGAACCTGTCTTACACGCAGACGATAGGCAATGTAGACATAACCTTGTCGGCCGTTCATTACCGCAACGAACTGCAGTCGGCTCAGACCGTCAACACGCTGCTTGCCGATGCAGGCATTGTGTGGCGCCTGAAGAAGATAAGGCTGCAAGCCGAGCTGCGCAACATCTTTAACAGACGTAACTATGCCGTTACATATTACGGCAGTGCGTCTTCGTCGACCACATACTACTATCTGCGCCCTCGCGAGATAATGCTGAGCGCGCAGATAAGTCTTTAGCCGCTTGGCTACATGGAGAGGCAGCGCATACAGATGTTTATGTTAACTTAACATTTGCCTAACTTCTCATCGGCTGTCTGCCGTATGTAGTGCAGCTTTTTGCCAATCTTTATCATGCTATGTAACAACTTGATATTCAATGCGTTGCAAAAGGCTGCCTTTTAGCTTGCAAAACATGGCCTTTTGTCTTGTAAAAGCATACCTTTTACGATGCGAAAGCTATCCTTTTGCAATGCGGTTGATGTAGAGTGGAGGAATAAAATCGTGCCAAACGATAACAGAATGTTGTAAGATGTTAAAGTGTCTTTATAACTTTCTGATTTAATGTCGTTATAATTAACTTTGCAATAAAACTTTATGTTATATGTTTCATATACTGATGTAAAATATCAAAATATTTTGTAATAGTTTAATTTATAATGAAAAGGAATCTTGTAATAGATTGGATTTTGGTGCCGGCGTTTATCCTTTCTGGTTTTTCTGGTATAAAATTGCATGTTGCAGGTCATGGCGGTGATCATGAAATATGGCACAATTGGGCTGTATTTCATATTATAGTAAGTCTATTGTTTTTATCTTGTGGCATATATCACATAAAGGTACATAAAGGTTGGTTTAAAAACCTATTGAAACAAGGACTGGGCAAGAAGAGCCGTATAACAGTAGCAACATCAGTCTTGTTTTGTGTTGTCGTTGTTTCAGGGCTCTCTCTCTTGTTTGTTGACGGAGGAAATTCAACTTTGGGATTGGCTCATTATAAGATAGGGCTTGTTGCAATAGTGCTGTTTCTGTTTCATGTAATTAGTAGAATGAAGGTTCTGCGTAAATCATTGAAAATGTAAATATCTTCTTCTTGCCGATATTGATTTTCTTTAATTTATGATATAAATTGTTGTACGTCTACACAGATTTGGTATTTGTAAAATATATCAAGTCTGTTATACGTGTACCTGTTTTGTTAAAATAGTAGTGTCGCTCTATCGTATGTGATTTGGGTTGGGTAACTGTTTTTTATGGCTTAAAAAGACAATGAGACGTTGAAAAACACCTACACGTAAAGCCTGAATACAAGAAAATAAGTATGTTAGGCTTTATCGTGAAGGTAATAATGTGGAATGTGCCGTTAATTAAATGTATGTTAGAATATAAATATTGATACTAAAGACTTTAAAATGATAACAGGGATGTGATACGCCACATCGACTCGTTCATAAAGGGGCATCCTGAGGCTCTGAACATTACTTCGGGAGCCAACAAGCTAATATATAAGAAGTAAGAGATTATTTTATCTTTACTTAGTGTACAAATGATGATGTTCTATGCGAAAAAGTCATATTGAATTTTTAAAGTGTTGAATATCGTATGTGTAGGCTTCATCTATTGATTAGAATAAATCTGAATCAGTATTAAAAAACATAACCAAATAGTTTTGTTAAGAAATTTTTGAAAAAATATGGTTTTTTGTTTTTAATATTGAATATTTTTTGTATCTTTGTCAACGTTTAACTTTTAAAAACTATAATTATGAAAAAACTATTTGTATTATTATTAAGTGTTATGTCAACTATGGCTTTTGTCTCTTGTAGTACTACATCTGTTGATGTTTGTGAAGAAGAAATAGCTGAAAAAAAAGTTAGTGTTGAAGAAGAATATGTCAAATTGAATAATGATATTCTTGAACTTAACTCCAATCTACAAAAACAAAACACCAGAGGATTTTTGTCAAGGTTTTTTAAGCGCATTCTTAATGTTTTTGTCTCAGATGTCGTTGGGGCTGTTACAGGCGTCATTAAGGGAGATGATATATGGCAATCTGCTCAAGGCGCATCAATTAGTTCTGCTAAAAACCAGGGGTTTATAACAGCTGTTGATGGAATAAATGTAGCGATTGGAAATGCTCCAAGCAAAGCGGACTTATTGGAAGATACTCTTGTCACCTCGTATGTACGTCCCAAACAAGAGGCTTTAAATGATCTTGTATTGGTGCAGAATTCCTTACCAGCAACACCTAATGATAGCATTGGATATTATCACAACCTTGTTATTTATAATACGCTTGAAAAAAATAATAGCGTTAATTTCTGGAGAAATGTTTCTGATGAGGCGTGTGTTTTGAAACTTAATGAAGAGATTATCAGTACAATTCCGGCAAGTTGTTATAACGATGTTGTAGTTAGTGATGAGACGATTGAGTTCTGCTCTTTTATTGGTGAGGCATCAAAAGAATGTGAGGATTATAAAAATCTGATAAATGTAACTGCTGTAAAATATCCAGAACTAGATAAAACTTTAAATTTATTGTCTTCATATTTTGAAGGAATGGAAAATGTCTCAACAGATGAACAATGGAAACAATATTGTATGGATGTGATTGAATTGATTTCAAAGTCAGGTCTTCCAGAATGTGATAAAGAATCATTGAAAGCAGGAATAACAGTAGGGTATGCAAGTTCAAAGTTGTGGAAATGTGAAGAATAGTAATAAAGGAAAAACTAAGTCATTGCTATTGTAAAAGTAAAGCTTTGGTCGTGTTGAAGAATGTGGCTCACATTGATTAATTTAAAAGTTTGATATTTATGCTATTGAAATTATTAAATATAATTTTCTTTGAAAAAATGTGTAGAAGTAAACAACGTATTCTTGCCGCCTTATTTTTTATGTTGACGGTCTTGCCATTATATTCTCAAATCACAGTGTCAGGAGATAGTGTATCCCTTGGTGGGTCGTTGGAAAAAAGCTTTCTTGCCACGAGGACGTCTCTTGGAAAAGAACATTCGGTTTTGACTATTTTAACTCGTGAAACATCTGTACAGGAGCATGAGGGAGTAGAAGTCTATCGAGAGGTGAGAGATGTGGAATACACCATAAAAGCGAATAATGACGACTATACGATTAAGCGAAAGGTACTTAAGATGGATAAAATACCAGTGATTTGCGATAAAAATCTGGCTGGTAAATATTTAGATACGACATCTGACCTTCAAAGTACCTTGCTTGCTCCGCGTAAAGTTGTAGACAAAAAAATGTATGGACGTATTAAGCCGGCTCCATGTAAAATAAGTAAAGTCAATGGTAAAACGAGTGTACTTATAGACAAGATGGCAGCTGTTAGGGATGAGTACACCGATAAAAGCGGTAAGAGCGTATTGGTAAAATTCATGGGTAATATTACCGAGCTGACTGAAGCTACGGAGACTCTTTGCTACACGACGATGTCTGACAAGCTGTATATTGATGATCTAAAAGAGGTTAACACTGTGTTCGGCAGCATTTACACAAAAAAAGGCTGTGAACCGCTGAAGATGAGAAACATAGAGAAAATAGAGATAGTGACCATTAAATATTGATGTCAAGGCAAGGAAAGCTTTAAGAAGATAACAGGGACGTGGCACACCGCGTCCCTGTTTGCTGAATATCTCTCGATGCTTGTTTCAGACAATCGGCAGACTAATTCCGTTGATTTTCTGATAAATGTCGAGCGCATACACGTCGGTCATGCCGCTGATATAGTCGATAACAGCCATGATGCGCGTTTCAAGATCGGGCGCGCTGATGTCATACTGGCTGCTCACGCGGCTGATGAGCTGGCGCGAGTAGAACCGCTGCGGATTGACAGCCGCCTCGGTCATGACCTCCATCAGACTGTCCATAATCTTAAAACCGCTCAGCTCGACGTCAAGTACAGGCTTGCTCTTGTAGATTCGCTTTTTCGAAAGTTCGGTGCAGTTGTGGTAAGCCTTAACCAGTCTGTCGTCGATGCTGTCGATAAGACTGCCGCTGAACTCGCCCCTCATAATCTCGTCTTCGTGCCTCATGAACGCGTCAACGCATGCCCTTTCGAGCGCGTTGATAACGCAAGCCCTCATGTATATCACCTTCTCGTTGTCGTCGGTTATCTCCTCGTCGTGAATCCTCTGCATGATATGATTTTGTCCCATTTCATCGAAGAAATCCAGGAAAAGCCGCTTTGTCTCCTCATACGTTACAATCTTCAGCTTGTGGGCATCCTCAATGTCCATAATCTCGTAGCAGATGTCGTCTGCAGCCTCTACAAGATAAACCAGCGGATGGCGCGCATACTCCGCAGGACAGCCGTCGGCCGACTTGCGTATGATGCCGAGGTCGTCGGCAATGCGGCAGAATATGTCGGCTTCGGTGCTGAAAAATCCGAATTTACCGTGCCCCTTTTCCGCCAGAGCCGACGCAAAAGGATATTTCACGATAGACGCAAGCGTGGTGTAAGTCATCACGAATCCGCCGTCGCGGCGCCCTTTGAAGCGGTGAGCAAGCAGGCGGAACGCGTTGGCGTTACCCTCAAAGTGAGTGATGTCGTTCCACAGTTCGGGACTCAGCCTGTCTTTAAGATAAGCCCCCTTGCCCTCGGTGAAGAACGTCTGAATGGCCTTCTCGCCGGAGTGTCCGAACGGAGGGTTGCCCATGTCGTGCGCCAGGCATGCCGTGCTTACTATGGTGCCGATCTGCGTGAACAGCGTGTCGGCCAGTTCGGGCCTTGTCTTCATAACGCAGTGAGCCACGTCGTTGCCGAGCGACATGCCCACGCTTGCCACCTCCAGGCTGTGAGTGAGGCGGTTATGTACGAAAATGCTGCCCGGCAGCGGGAACACCTGAGTCTTGTTCTGCATGCGGCGGAACGGCGCAGAGAATATCAGCCGGTCGTAGTCGCGCTTAAACTCAGAGCGGTCGTCGTGCCTTATGGCGTGGCGCGACTCCTGTCCGAGTCTTTTGTTCGATATAAGTTGTTTCCAGTTCATCATCTTTCTGCAAAATAAGGCCGTATGCACAATACGGCGGTTAGCTGCGCAAAAGTAATCTAAAAATGGCTAAATTCTTTCTTTTTAGCGCTAAAAATACAATTATGTAAATATAAATAGCTATTTTTGCACACAAATTAAAATAACGTAACCGGCAGCATGCCAGCTGTGGGCTGGCTGATGTCGGCATGTGGCGTCAGGCCGAGGCATGCGCCGTTAAAACCTAAAAAGCAGAATAAGACTATGATACCCGTAAAAGTAATCAACAAAGGGCACCAGCCGCTTCCGGCATACGCCACGGCACAGAGTGCAGGTATGGATCTCAGGGCTAACATCGACGCCCCGATAACGCTGCGCCCCATGGAGCGCAGACTGATACCCACGGGCCTCTACATAGCCCTGCCCGAAGGCTACGAGGCACAGGTGCGCCCGCGCAGCGGACTGGCCTTGAAGCACGGCATAACGGTGCTTAACACGCCGGGAACGATAGACGCCGACTACAGGGGCGAGGTGATGGTACTGCTGATAAACTTTTCAGACACCGACTTCGTGATCAACGACGGCGAACGCATAGCCCAGATGGTCATCGCTCGCCATGAGACGGCAGAGTTTGTCGAGGTTAGCGTGCTCGACGAGACTGAGCGCGGCGCAGGCGGCTACGGCCACACCGGAGTGAAATAACAGCAAGGTTCGCATTTCAACAATTCAGATGAACAGACTAACATCATACATCCTTGTGCTGCTTTCGGCGGCGGCTGTCATCACAGGCTGCAGCCACGGCACGGCAACAAAGACAGGCGCAGGCGGCACGGCGTCGCGCGGCATCGTGGTTCCGTCCATAAGCCATAACGACAGCATGCGCTTCAAGATATTCTATTTTGAGGCTGTCAAGCAGCAGGTGGCCGGCAACTACGACGCGGCTTACGACCTGCTGAGCCACTGTCTCGACATAAACCCCAACGCAGCAGAGGCCTACTTTATGATGTCGTCTTACAGCGGAGTGCTCTATGGCGACACCGCCGCACTTGAAGACGTTAAGAAGGCTGCCGAGCTCGACCCCGAGAACAACACCTATCTTGAGCGTCTCGGCACGGGCTACATACGCATAGGCAACCTCGACGAGGCCATAAAGGCATACGAGAAGCTGGCACACAACAGTCCGGAGCGCTCAGACGTGCTCGACATCCTTAACCAGCTGTATCTCAGAAAGAAAGACTACGACAATGTGATAAAGACCATTGAACGCATCGAAGCCCTTGAAGGCAGCAGTGAGCAGACAGCCCTGTCGAAGATGCAGGTGTACTCGCTGCAGGGCAAGAAGGAGGAAGAGTTCAATGAGCTGAAGTCGATGTCGGAGAAATATCCCAACGACATGAACTACAGGGTGATGATGGGCAACTGGCTTCTGCAGAACGGCAAGCCCGACGAGGCATACAGCCAGTATATGGACGTGCTGAAGCAAGACCCCGAGAACCCCATGGCACGCATGTCGATGATAGACTACTACAGAACTACGGGCAGCACGGCGCAGGCCGACTCGATACAGGAGACAATGCTCGTGAATCCCAAGACGCCCGTCAGCACAAAGATGATACTGATGAGGCAGGTGGTGGCAGACAACGAGAAGAACGGAGGCGACAGCACACAGGTGCTCAACCTCTTTAAGAGAATACTGAAACAGCCGCAGGAGACATCCGACATGGCCGAGCTGTATGCAGCATACATGACGCTGAAGAAGATGCCCCAGGACTCTATCACCAAGGTGCTGGAGACCGTGCTGACCATCTCGCCCGACAACGCGGCTGCCCGTCTGCAGCTGATACAGACAGTGTGGAACGAGAAAGACTTCGACAAGGTTATAGAACTGTCGCGCCAGGCGCTCGACTATAATCCCGACGAGATGGCCTTCTATTATTTCCTCGGACTTGCCTATGTGCAGAAAGACGATGACGACAACGCCCTCGAAGTGTTCAGGAAGGGCGTCAGCCAGATTGACGACGAGAGCAACCCCGACATCGTGTCAGACTTTTATGCCATCATGGGCGACATCCTTTACAGCAAGGGGCAGGAGCAGGAAGCCTATGCCGCTTATGACAGTTGCCTGCAGTGGAAGGACGACAACTTCGGCTGTCTGAACAACTATGCCTACTATCTGTCGGAAACGGGCAAGAATCTCGACAAGGCCGAGCAGATGAGCTATCGCACGGTGCAGGCCGAACCCGACAACTGCACATACCTTGACACCTATGCATGGATACTGTTCAAGCAGAAAAAATATAAAGACGCGCAGCCGTATATCGACATGGCCATCAAGAACGACACCACAAACAGTGCGGTGCTTCTAGAGCATGCAGGCGACATCTACTACATGAACGGCGACGCCGGCAAGGCCCTCGAATACTGGCGCGAGGCGCTTGAGAACAGTGACGAGGAGAATAAGGTGCTTATAAGAAAAATAAAACTGAAGAAATATGTTGAGAAATAGCAGCAGGCTGTTACGCAGCCTCGTCTTTTTGGTTGTGTGCCTCGCCGTGGTTTCGTGCGGCACAAAGAAGGCCGCCATGTCCGGCGGCTCGTCTTCGTCGTCAGGTAATAACGATGTTGAAAGCATACTGGCCCGCAAGACAGACTTTCTGCGCAAGGTCTACGACAATGAAGTGTATGCACAGGCCATTTCGGCTAAGATAAAGTTCAGCATCAACACCGGTTCAAAAGATCTGTCGGTGTCGGGCTCGCTGAAGATGAAGAAGGACGACGTGATACGCATACAGCTCACTCCGCTCGGACTGATGGAGGCCGGACGCATTGAGTTTACAAAGGATTACGTGCTCGTGGTAGACCGCATCAACAAGGAATATATCAAGGCTTCATACAGCGATGTAGACTTTCTGCAGCGCAACGGGCTCGACTTCTACGCCCTGCAGGCACTGCTGTGGAATCAGCTCTTCGTGCCCGGACAGCAGAAGATAACCGACTCGGCCCTCAAGAATTTCGGCGTTACGTTCAATGATGCCGTGGCCAACACGCTCGTTACGCTGAAGCGCGGCAGCATGAGCTATGTGTGGCAGGCCGACAAGACGAGCGGACAGATCAAGGCTGTGGACGTAACATACAGCAGCCCGTCGACAGGCAGTACATCAGTGAAATGCACTTACGGAACATTCAAGCCGCTCGGTACGAAGAAATTCCCTACGGACATCACCCTGATGATGAAGAGCAGCGCGGTGAAGAGAGCCAACGGCGTGGCCGTGAACATATCAATGAGCGGACTCGACACGTCGGCCGACTGGGAGACGCGCACCTCTGTGTCGGATAAATATAAAAAGGTGGATCCGCAGGACGTAATTAACAGAATCTTAAAGTTATAAATGAGAAGAATACTAATATTTCTGCTGGCATTGTCGTTGGTGGCGCCTTCGCTGGCTCAGAAAAAGCAGACAGCCAAGAAAAAGACCACGACGAAGCGCGTGGTGAAGAAGCGCAGCACGAAAAAGTCGGCCAAGACAGCCAACTATTCGAACGCCTCTATCAGGGGACTCCGCAACCAGCGCGCGAGCGTTCAGCGCAAGATAAAGGAGCAGGAGCGCCTCTTGCGTGCCAATAAGGCCGACGTAAAGAAGCGGCTCAACAACCTGATGATGATAAACAGCGAAATCGACCAGCGGCAGAAGTCTATCGACGGAATACAGAAAGACATTACCCACATCGACGGAAACATACAGCTGCTCAAGAATCAGCTCTCTACGCTCGAGCAGCAGCTGCAGGACCGTAAGGCCAAATACATAAAGTCGATGCGATACATGGCCAGCAACCGCACCATACAGGACAAGCTGATGTTCATCTTCAGCGCCAAGAACTTTGCCCAGATGTACCGCCGTCTGAGGTTCGTCCGAGAGTATGCCGCCTATCAGCGTGCCCAGGGCGAGATGGTGAAAGCCAAGCAAAACCAGATAGAGGCAAAGAACAACGAGCTGAAGAAGGTCAGGGGACAGAAGAACAACCTGCTCTATAAGGGACAGCAGGAACAGGCTGCGCTGCAAGGCAAGCAGGCCGAGCAGCAGCAGGTGGTGAACACACTGCAGAAGCAGCAGAAGACGATACAGACCATCATTGCCGACCAGCGCAAGAAGGACGCAGCCCTCAATGCGCAGATCGACAAGCTCATAGCCGAAGAAGTGGCTAAAGCCAAGGCAAGGGCTGAGGCTGAAGCCCGCAGAAAAGCCGCTGCCGCTGCAGCCGCTGCAAAGCGCAGGGCAGAGGAACTGGCACGCAAGAAGGCTGCCGCCGAGGCAGCTGCGCGCGAGAATGCACGCCGTGTGGCTGAGGCTAAGGCACGCGAGGAACGCCTGAAAGCCGAAGCAAGAGCAGCCGAGCGCAAGAGCGCCGAGGAGAAAGCCAGGGCAGAACAGGCCGCACGTGAGGCTGAGGCCGACCGCGTTGCAGCAGAACGCAAGGCCAAGGTGGAGGAGATGAGGCATGAGAACGAGGTGGCTCGTGCCAAGAAGGAGGCCAAGGAGGCTGTCGCCTTCGATTCGCAGGACCGCAAGCTCAGCGGCAGTTTTGAGCGCAACCGCGGCCGCCTGCCGATGCCTATCACGGGCTCTTACCGCATTGTGAGTCATTTCGGACAATATAATGTTGAAGGACTTAAAAACGTTAAGCTCGACAACAAGGGTATAAATATCCTCGGAAGTCCCGGAGCATCGGCACGCTCTATATTCGACGGAGAAGTCAGTGCCGTGTTCGGCTTCGGCGGAACGATGGTTGTCATGGTGCGCCACGGCAGTTATATTTCAGTCTACTGCAACCTGCGCTCCGTAAGCGTACACCGCGGACAGCACGTCAGCGCCCGTCAGGCCTTGGGCGTGGTAGGCGAGGACAACATACTGCAGTTCCAGCTCAGGCGCGGAACGGCAAAGCTGAATCCTGAGTCATGGCTCGGAAGATAGCCATCGTACTAATGCGATAATATTTAGTAAGACACGGCCGCTGCGACGGTCTGCCAACAAAGCCGAGACACATTTTTGTCAGATAATTTTCTGTCTGGCGTTTGTGTGTCGGCTTGTCGGTCTAGCCGCCGTGCGCAGTGTCCGGATATTTTTTTAATAAGCCAGAAAAATATTATTTAAAATTATCTGAAAAGAAAAATTTTGATTACTTTTGCGAAATAATAAGGTGTAAGGACATATGGAAGATGAACTTAGAATAATTATAAGCGGAGGCGGCACCGGAGGCCATATATTTCCGGCTGTTTCGATAGCTAACGCAATCAGGGCAAAGTATCCCGAAGCTAAAATACTGTTTGTCGGAGCGTTAGGACGCATGGAGATGCAGCGCGTGCCTGCTGCCGGTTATGAGATTGTAGGACTTCCTATAAGCGGCTTCAACAGAAAGAACATGCTTAAGAATGTGGTGGTTCTTTACAGGATATGGAAGAGCCAGCAGATGGCGAAGAAGATTATACGCAAGTTCAATCCAATGGCAGCCGTCGGAGTGGGCGGATATGCCAGCGGTCCGATGCTCAACCAGTGTACGAAGATGGGCATACCGTGCCTCATTCAGGAGCAGAACTCCTATGCTGGCGTCACCAACAAGATACTGTCGAAGAAGGTAGACCGTATCTGCGTGGCCTACGACGGCATGGAAAGATTCTTCCCGGCAGACAAGATAGTCAAGACCGGTAATCCCGTGCGTCAGGCCCTGCTCGACACAAAGCTGACAAAGGCTGAGGCTCTTAAGAGCTTCGGGCTGTCTGAAGACAAGAAGACCATCCTCATCGTAGGCGGAAGCCTTGGCGCGAGAACGGTCAACGAGAGCGTACTTCAGAATCTCGACATGATAAAAGAGTCAGGTGTGCAGTTTATATGGCAGACCGGAAAATACTATAACGCGTCGATAATGGCTGAACTGAAGCAGCGCGGAACGGTTCCGTCGCTTCACGTAACCGACTTTATCTCTGACATGGGCGCTGCCTACAAGGCCGCCGACCTGGTGATAAGCCGCGCCGGAGCAAGCAGCATATCAGAGTTCTGCCTCATAGGCAAGCCGGTTATCCTCGTTCCGTCGCCCAATGTGGCCGAAGACCATCAGACAAAGAACGCCATGGCCCTGGTCAACAAGAACGCTGCTCTGTATGTAAAGGACGCCGACGCTCCTGCTGAGGTGGTTAAGCTGGCGCTGCAGACAGTGAAAGACGATGCCAGACTGAAAGAACTTAGCGAGAACATACTGAAGCTCGCGCTTCCCGACTCGGCCGACATAATAGCCAACGAAGTGGTTAAGCTCGCACGCCGCGGACACTGATGCGGAGGGTAAGTAGGCCACAGACAATAATTATATAGAATACTAAAATAAATTGCAAAAGCAGATGCAGGGCTGCAATCAGCCCTGGCGGACAAAAGTCCGTTTCTGTAGAGAATAATAAAATAATGGAACTGAAAGAGATTAAAGCTGTATATTTTGTAGGAGCAGGCGGCATAGGCATGAGCGCCATAGCCCGTTACTTCCTGCACAGAGGCGTTGTCGTTGCCGGATACGACAAAACTCCTTCTGCATTGACAACGCAGCTCGAGAAAGAAGGCATGCTTATTCATTATGAAGAAAACATCGATGAGATACCGCATGCCTGCAGAAACCAGAAGTCTTCGCTCGTGATCTACACCCCGGCCATACCGGCAGACCACAAGGAGCTGGTTTACTTCCGTGAGAACGGTTTCGACGTTGAGAAGCGCGCCCAGGTGCTGGGCATGCTCACACGCTCACACAAGGGCCTTTGCTTTGCCGGCACGCACGGCAAGACCACCACGTCTACCATGTGCGCCCACATCATGCATCAGAGCCACGTCGACTGCAACGCCTTTCTCGGCGGCATATCAAAGAATTACAGCTCTAACTACATACTGAGCAAGGAGAGCGACTTCGTGGTTATCGAGGCCGATGAGTTCGACCGCAGCTTCCATTGGCTCCGTCCGTGGATGAGCGTCATAACATCTACCGACCCCGATCATCTCGACATATACGGCACCAAGGAGGCCTATCTTGAGAGCTTCGCCCATTACTCTTCGCTGATTCAGCCCGGCGGAGCGCTCATCATACACAAGGGCCTCGAGATGAAAGCTCAGGTGCAGCCCGGTGTTAAGGTGTATGAATACAGTCTTGACAGCGGCGACTTCCATGCCGAGAATATCGTGATTGAGAACGGCAACATCTCGTTCGACTTCATCTCGCCCATAGAAACCGTACGCGGAGTGCAGCTCGGTCAGCCCGTGCCCATCAATATCGAGAACGGCATTGCGGCCATGGCCATGGCACAGCTCAACGGATGCTCAAGCGAGGAACTGAAGTATGGCATGAAGACATACCGTGGCGTTGACCGCCGCTTCGACTTCAAGATAAAGAACGACAAGATTGTCTTCCTCAGCGACTACGCACACCATCCAAAGGAAATCTACCAGAGCGCAAGGAGCATACGCGAGCTTTACAGGGACAAGAAGATAACCGTAATCTTCCAGCCCCATCTCTACACCCGCACGCGCGACTTCTATAAGGACTTTGCCGACAGCCTGAGCATGCTCGACGAGGTTGTGCTCTGCGACATATATCCCGCACGCGAGGAGCCTATCCCCGGCGTTACGTCGCAGCTTATCTACGACAACCTGAAGGAAGGCGTGGAGAAGAAGATGATACGCAAGGAGGATGTCCTCTCGTTCGTAAAAGACAATGATTTCGAGGTGCTCGTGGTGCTCGGCGCCGGCGACCTCGACAATTATGTGCCACAGATAGAGAAAATACTTCAAGACAAGTATAAGTAAATGCATCAGAAACTTAAAAGAACCATATTCATAACGCTCGACGTGTTTCTTGCGGTTTACCTGGTGATGGCGATGACCTCGTTCAATCATCCGGCAGAGACACATAGCGTGTGTACTAAGGTTACCATTAATGTTGAGGATGAAAGTACAAACGGATTTCTAAGTGCAAAGGAGGTGAAGCGCATTCTTGAGCGGAGCCGCCTTTATCCGTTTAAGAAGAAACTTGCCGACATCAACCCTCGCGACATCGAGGACAAGCTGAAGGACACGCCCTTTGTCAACACTGCACAGTGCTATAAGACAAAGGACGGCAACGTCTTTATAAGCATCACGCAGCGTCTGCCTATCGTAAGGGTGAAAAACTCGCGTGGCGACGACTATTATCTTGACGATCAGGGCGGCATAATGCCCAACTCAAAGTACACGTCAGACCTGATAATAGCCACAGGTAACATAAGCCGCTGGTATGCCCGCAACTATCTCTCTTATCTGGCCATCGAGCTGATGAAGGATGACTTCTGGAAGAATCAGATAGTGCAGATAAACATACTGCCCGACCTTGGCGTTGAGCTTGTTCCGCGCGTCGGCGAGCATATAGTTTATCTGGGCAACATCCCGCAGACAAAATATGTCAACCGCCGCAAGGCTCTTGTGCAAGGTTTTGTGCAGAAGAAGATGGACCGTCTGAAGAAGTTTTACAAATACGGACTCAGTCAGGCCGGATGGAACAAATATTCTTATATAGATCTGGAGTTTGACAACCAGATAATATGCAAAAAGAAGAAAAAGGCAGATATTTAAATAAAACAGAAACAACAAATTGATAACGTATGGCAGCAAAGGATTTTATAGTAGCAATAGAATTAGGCTCATCAAAGGTTACGGGCATTGCGGGCAAGAAGAATCTTGACGGCAGCATCTCTGTGCTCGCCGTTGTGAAGGAAGACTCTTCGTCGTTTATACGCAAGGGCGTCGTCTACAATATAAATCAGACCGTTCAGTGTGTGTCCAACATCGTCAAGAAACTGTCTGCCGCCCTCAAGTCTGAGATAGCTCAGGTGTATGTGGGCGTGGGAGGTCAGTCTATCAGAAGCGAGAAGAACGTGATAGGCAAAGACTTATTGGGCGACACCATCGTTACGCAGGAGATGGTAAACGAGCTTATGGACACCAACCGTAACATGTCTTATCCTGAACAGGAAATTCTTGACGCGGCCACACAGGAGTATAAGGTCGACAACCAGCTGCAGCTCGATCCCGTGGGCATACAGTGCAGCCGCCTTGAGGGCAACTTCCTCAACATATTGTGGCGCAAGACCTTCTACCGCAACCTCAACAAGTGTTTCGACACTGCCGGCATTGCCATTGCCGAGATGTATCTGGCGCCGCTGGCGCTGGCCGACAGCGTGCTGTCCGACTCTGAGAAGCGTTCAGGATGCGTGCTCGTTGACCTTGGTGCCGATACCACCACTGTTTCTGTTTACTATAAGAATATTCTTCGCCATCTTGCTGTCATACCTCTCGGCGGCAACAACATCACCAAGGATATCGCTTCGCTGCAGATGGACGATGAGAACGCCGAGAAGATGAAGCTGAAATACGGAAATGCTTATACTGACAACAACGAGATAGACAACACCCTGATGTTCCCCATCGATGCCGACCGCAGCATAGAGAGCCGCAAGTTTATCGAGATCGTAGAGGGCAGACTTCAGGAGATTATAGAGAACGTGTGGTATCAGGTTCCTGCCGAGTATGCCGACAGGCTGCTGGGCGGTATCATCCTTACCGGTGGAGGCTCTAACATGAAGAACATCGACATGGCCTTCAGAAACCACACGCATATAGAGAAAATACGTATTGCGAAGTTTGTTACGCAGACCATCAACTCTAACAACAACGACATCAACGCCCACAACGGCATGATGAACACCGTGCTGGGCATCCTGGCCAAGGGCGACATGAACTGCGCCGGCGAAGAGTACAGTGAGCACAGCGACCTCTTCGGTGCCGACAAGCCTAAGCCGGCTGCCGGCATGCAGGGCGGAACTCACGTACAGCAGCGCAACAACGAGGGCGTAGTGCTCACCGAAGCCGAGAAGCTGAAGATTGAGGAGATGCGCCGCAAGGCTGCCGAAGAGGCTGCCAGGAAGGAGAGCGAGCCCGAAGTTAAGCCGAAGGACGATGCCGACAAGGAAAAGAAGGGCATGAAGCCTCATGTTACAAAGCTCAAGAACTGGTTCAGAAGCCTTGTCTCTGAGGACGAATAATATTGACATGGCTGCGCTGCTACAAACTTATAACTACGAAAAAAAATAAAGACAGAGATATGGCTGATACACATAGAATAGTGGATTTCGGTGAGCCCGAAAAAGAGAAGAGCATAATAAAAGTGATCGGAGTAGGCGGCGGTGGAGGCAACGCCGTTAACCACATGTACCGCGAGGGCATACACGACGTGTCGTTCGTTCTGTGCAACACTGACAACCAGGCACTCAACGACTCGCCCGTACCCGTGCACCTGCAGCTCGGCAAGGAAGGACTCGGAGCCGGCAACAAGCCTGCAAAGGCGCGCGAGGCAGCCGAGGAGAGCCTTGAAGACATTAAGGCAATGCTCAACGACGGCACCAAGATGGCATTCATCACAGCCGGAATGGGCGGAGGCACCGGCACCGGTGCGGCTCCTGTCATTGCCAGTGTTTCAAAGGATCTGGGCATCCTTACCGTCGGCATCGTTACCATACCGTTCCGCTTTGAGGGCGAACGCAAGATCGACCAGGCCCTCGACGGCGTTGAAGAGATGTCGAAGCACGTCGACGCCCTGCTCGTAATCAACAACGAGCGCCTGCGCGAGATTTATCCGGAACTGTCTATCCTTGATGCCTTCGGAAAGGCCGACGACACCCTGAGCATTGCTGCCAAGAGCATAGCCGAGATTATCACCGTTCACGGACTGATAAATCTCGACTTCAACGACGTGAAGACCGTGCTTAAGGACGGCGGCGTGGCCATCATGAGTACAGGCTACGGCGAAGGCGAGGGCCGCGTGAAGCGTGCCATTGAGGACGCGCTCAACTCACCTCTGCTCAACGACAACGACGTGTTCAACGCAAAGAAGATATTGCTCAGCATATCGTTCTGCAGCGACAAGAACAGCAACAACGGCCTCATGATGGAGGAGATGAACGACGTGAACGACTTTATGGCAAAGTTTGGCAACGACTTCGAGATAAAGTGGGGACTTGCCACCGACCCCGAGCTGGGCAACAGGGTGAAGGTTACCATCCTCGCCACAGGATTCGGCATAGAGAATGTCGACGGCATGAACGAGCACTACAAGAAGCACTCTCAGGAGGAGAACGAACGCCGTGCTGAGGAGGAGGAGAAGGCTGCCGAGCGCCGCGCAAAGCGTGAACACTACTACGGCACCGACGGAAAGAGCTCTAAATACAAGCGCCGTCCGCACATATACATCTTCCGCCAGGAAGACCTCGACAACGACGACGTGATATCTTCTGTTGAGTCGACGCCTACATACAAGCGCACACGTCAGGAGCTTGAGGAAATACGCAACCAGTCTATGGGACAGGTAAAGAAGGCCGAGAGCGAGGACAGCAAGATACAGGGAACAATAAAGTTTGGATGATTGACAATTCATAATTCATAATTTTTAATTCATAATTAAAATGTTATTCGATCAGATAAGCAACGATATAAAGGAGGCCATGAAGGCCCGCGACAAGGTGCGTCTTGAGACCTTGCGCAACATTAAGAAAGTTTTTCTTGAGGCAAAGACTGCTCCCGGAGCCAATGACACTCTCGAGGATGCCGACGCCATGAAGATTCTTGCCAAGCTTGCCAAGCAGGGCAAAGAGTCGGCTGCCACATTCGTGCAGCAGAACCGTCAGGATCTTGCAGACGCCGAGCTGGCACAGGTCAGCGTCATTGAGGCATACCTGCCGAAGCCTATGACAGAGGAAGAGATTGAGGCTGCCGTAAAGGAAATTATAGCCCAGACAGGTGCCGCAGGCATGAAGGACATGGGCAAGGTTATGGGTGTGGCTTCAAAGCAGATGGCTGGCAAGGCCGACGGCCGCATTATCTCCGGCATCGTAAAGAAACTGCTTGCCTAAGCATTTTCTTTCTGATATAAAATAATAAATCAGCCTGAACGGACTAAACAGTCTGCTCAGGCTGATTTGTTTTTTGATGTACCGGCAACAGAACTTTGTTTCCATTTGCATAAAATTTTGGACAGTGTCCTTTAACTCCTAGCCAGCTTGTTGGCGATAACTCCTTCTAACTCCTTTAACTACCAAAATAGAGTTGCTATTGTCTTAACTCCTTAACTTCCTAACTCCTTAACTCCTATAACTTTTAACCTTTAATAAAAAAAACTCGTCACTCGTCACAATGGCGTATAACGCGCTGATACACATGGTGTTACAGTGTGACGAGTTGCGCTTTCAACTCGTCACGCTCTTGGCTCACACATCAGCCGTGATGAGTTTAGCCGGCAACTCGTCACACTTTAACATCTTGATTTACAGTTTGTTATGCACGGTTGTGACGAGTGATGAGTTTTTTATAAAAATAAAATTAATCCTTATGTTATGCTGCATGACTTATCACGAAGAGTCAACTTTTATCAGCGATACTCCATGTTTCGGTCAACCTAAGTCAGTAAATAGTCAACATTCTTTATTATTGCCGTTTTCATTTTTCCGATAGGCATACTTTTGCACCCTGAAAGGCCACGTTTCAGCATGCAAAAGCATACCTTTTGCATTGCCGTTAGGCCTATTGTATGGCTCTGAATAAATCCTACGTAAACTGTAATTTATTAGAAATGAACCGAAAAGAACTTACTAAAATAAATAACGACTTTAGTTTTTGCCTACATTTGCAAACAAATACACGGACTATTTAGCATAACGATAAAATATTTCTGACTGCATTGACAATTTGTCTTGCGTGATATAAAAATGTTTAAGCAATAATCTTAAAATCATAAGCTATGAGTAGAATAAGTTTTAGGAAAGACAGGTTAGATATCCTTTTCAGCACTCTTCTGCTTTTATATGCCGTAGAGCCTGTGTTTGGAGACATACTTGTGATAGATTATCTAATTTATGGGTTGATGGCAGTGTGCGCTGTGTTGATGCTTGTGTTCTTGGTGAAAGATCTGATTAAGGATGCGCGCGGCTTCATTTCGAGTTATACATCGAGGTCGGTCTTTTGGATTGTTGATGCCGTAATATGTCTTATAGGCCTGGCTGTAGGCTATGCGTTCAGCTCAAATTCAGGTAGCTGGTGGATTTTTCTGTTTATCTGTTTTGTTGCTGTATATTTTCTGCCGACACCAAAGGGAACGAAAACAACGTGATATTGCAGGGGCGTACCCCAGGTGCGTCCGAAAGCGTTATATATGATTGATAATGTAAGTGTGGACGTACCTGGGGGACGTCCCTGCGTGCTTAGGCATGATAATGGTTTGTTGCGCATCTTCTTGTGAGTATAAATCTGTAGAAAATTACATTTGTTGCTTTACTCTCTCTCTTTAACTTCGTTGAAGTTTTTAATGATTATGGTGGTTAAATTTAATTTTAGTGCCTTATGAAAAAAGCAAAAGTAATAATTCTTTCCCTCATACTCCTTATAGGTCTTGTATGGTGGGGCTTTGTGTTGTTTGGAATCGAACTGAGGTATTCCTTTATGATTTTGCCGCTGGTGCTTGTAACACTGACGTCTTTATTGAAAAACAATGAAAGCACCCGCTTTGACAAGCTGGAACTGGCATTAGAGGTGTTGGCTCTGCTGGCTATGGTGTATTTTACTGTTTTCATGCTGCTTCCTTTTTGACGGTTACGGAAAAGCGTTGTGAAAAATTTGAACAGTATTAATAATTTAATGTGATAATCCGACCGGTTATTATTCGGCCGGGTTATTGCGTTGTGTCTGTCGTGCGGCTCTGAACGCTTATATTTCAATGGATATTGGTGATGAACCGAAATAAACTTCTGGAAAGTTGAAAATGTCCAGGATTTTTCCTAACTTTGTGAACATAAGGCTACAAGAGCTGCCGAACCGTATCTGCACGTTATAATGCGGCATTACTGAATGTCTGTTTGTGCCGGCATGATAGTGCTGACGGCTTTGTCGCTGATAATCTTTGTGTCGAGTGTTAGATATTCCTCCATGCGGAAAAAGCTGTTTAAGTTTGATGTTTTGTGATTTAAACCTATAAATATTTTTTTTAACAACAAGCCTATGAGAAAAGTAGATTTAAAGACCGGCAAGCTTGAAATTATTTTCAGCATCTTTCTTCTTCTGTTTGCACTTGAACCGCTGTTTGGCAGCATGCCTGCGGCAGATTATGCCGTCTGGGGATTAATAGTTCTGTGTCTTGTCCTGATGGTTGTGCTGATGATAAAAGATTTGGTTAAGGATGCGCGCGGCTTCCTTTCGCGTTATACGTCAAGGTCGGTCCTTTCGGTCTTAGACATCGTTATCTGTCTGATAGGCGTGGCTGTGAGCTATGCGGTAGATGCCGGTATGAGCAGCTTCTGGATCTTAATGCTTGTACTTACAGTCATTGCATATTTCCTGCCGGCGCCCAAAGGAGCTAAATAAGTGAAGAGTGAAGAACGAAGAGTGAAGAATTCAATAGCCGGTTTTATATTGTAAGGCGCAATCAAGATTGTCAATATTGTGATTGCTCAGCTTTTATATACTATTGAATTCTTCATTCTTCATTTCCGTAGTCCCCACGTGTTCAATATGAAAAAATGTTGTGAATCTTTTTTGCCGTTAATGTTAATTTACTAAAAACGATGTCACAATACGGCGTGTTGTACGTGTTAAAGTAAAAAGCACAAACTAAAAATGTTTTTTACTATGAAGAAATTATTGTTCTTGTTGGCCCTTCTTATGGCCATGGCTACAGCCGGAGCGCAGAACGCGTCGAACGAAAAGTGTTTTTTCGATAAAATTGTTATCAATCTCGGAGTGAGTGCAGGAACAGGCTGCAACAACATGCATCCGCTTACCCTCAATGCCGACATAGGCTACAGGTTTATTCCGCGTATGTATGCCTTTGTTCATGGCGAGAGCATTTACGGCCATTGTGATGCCGACGGACTGAAGACTTACGCCACTTCGCAGAATCTTGGTGGAGGTTTAGGCTATACGTTCTATAAGGACGATGTTGCTGCCATAGACCTTCGCGGCACGGTGTCGACGAGCGTCGGTCATGCCGACTGGAAGAACGTGGCTTACGACCTTGGCGTAATGTTCAGGGTTGGGCGAGGTCCTCTGAAGTTTGATTTCGGCGTAAGTTTCCGCCACATGAGTTCGCGCACTGCCGGAATAGGTTCATACAACGGCGCATTCTTTACTTTGGGAGTGGGAATATAAGTATAAGTGAAGAACGAAGAGTGAAGAATTCAATAGCATATAAAACTGAATAGCATTATAGCATTGACGACGTCCTATAACACACAACAGACTATTGAATTCTTCACTCTTCGTTCTTCACTCTTCACTTAATTTTTTCCTCTTCACTTATTTCACCGTCAGTGTTATTATTCTGTCTATCGCCGGTGTAAGGTCGGCAGTGTGCAGCACTACGCCGCCGCTTACGTTTTCATGACTTATCTTTTTGCCTGTATCAAATAATACGGCGCTCTTCACTTTGCCTTTCAGCGGCAGCAATATCATCTTCGGCATGTCGTCGGCAAGGATGTGCACATAAAGCTTGTTGCCGCTGCGCGTCGTGGTGCCCCATTCTGCTGTCATCACGTCGCCCGCCGTGGTGGCATACACCGTTTCGCCATATTCAGACAGCCACTTGCCCATGCTCTTAAGGCGCTCAAGAGCCACAGCCGGCAGTTGTCCGTCAGGCTGCGGCCCTATGTTCATAAGCAGGTTGGCACCCTTGCCGGCAGCCCTCACGAGCAGTCTTACGAGCGTTGTGTCCGACTTGTAGTTCTGGTCGCTCACCTTATATCCCCACATTCCGTTCATCGTCTGACATGTTTCCAGCGGCAGACTGCCTATCTCGCTTTCGTCAGAAAGGCCCGCGGTGTTCTCGCCCGGCAGGTCGCGCTCAAACATCTGGAAGTCTTCGCCCTCAACCGGCGCCCTGTGGTGGTTGTTGCCTATGAGGCATGCCGGCTGCAGGCGGTGTATCATGGCATACTGCTCGCTAAGGCGCCAGTCGAAGTCGGGCTTGTCCCACACTCCGTCAAACCATATTGCGCCTATCTCGCCGTAGTTGGTCAGCAGCTCGGTCAGCTGGTTGTTCATAAACTCATAGTAGCTCTCCCAATTGCCGTGGTTCTTTCTGCCCGTCCTGTGGCCCGTGTTGCCCAGCGGATAGTAGTCTTCGCGCGTCCAGTCGAGGTGAGAGTAATACAGATGAAGCTTTATGCCCTGCTTGTGGCACTCGTCTGCCAGCTCCTTTATCACGTCGCGTCCGAAGGGCGTGGCGTCAACAATGTTATAGTCGGAATATTTTGTGTCGAACATCGAGAAGCCGTCGTGGTGGCGTGTGGTGATGCATATATACCGCGCTCCTGCCTCCTTGATGGCCTTAACCCATTCGCTCGCGTTGAAGCGCGAGGGGTAGAAAGCCGATGCGGCCTTGGCATACTCGTGGCAGTTGAGCCCGCCGCTGTTGAGATACCACTCACCCTGTCCGAAAAGGCTGTAGATGCCCCAGTGGAGGAATATTCCGAACTTGTTGTCGCTAAACTCTTTGCGCGCCTTCAGGTTTTCGGGCGCCGGCACGTAGCCTGCCTTTTGCGCATGCGCCATGCCCGGCATGAGCAACGCGGCCAGGCATAATGCCATAAAAGTCCTTTTAAAATGTTTTTCCATAATATTATATTATTTGTGCATAGTGATGTTTCAGCCGTTATGTCCGCAAGCATCTTTCCGTCTGCATGTCGGCTTTCTCATGCCTGTCTTCTTCGTGCCGTATGGCGAGGCAGGGCAGGGGAGCATGCAAATATACGAATCTTAATTTATAATTCATAATTAACAATTCATAATTCATAATTCACGATCGGCTTTCGCCTAACTTTGTTTCGCAATTCATAATTTCTGTTAGTGCAATGCCGCACATTGTTCTTTAGTTCTTTCCGCTCAGCTTCATTATGGTCTTTTGTCAGCTTTTCTTACATGATCCAGTACACTTAACGCTCTCAGAATGGCGGTGCTCGTCACGAATCCGTGATTTGGCGCGAAAAACGGCGAAAAATGCGTGTTTTTGCTAACCTGTTGTCGTTCAGTGCTTTATGCTGTTTTAAAGACAAAAGCTTAACAGTTAAAAAATATTACTTTGCCGTTTACGGTGCAAAAGTGGCCCGTTTACGTTGCAAGACATGCCTGTTTTTTATCCGTAGACCATGCTTTTACGTCTCAAAAAGTTCATGTTTAAGCCTTTTATTCATTCTTGTCCGTGAACGTATGTTAATGCTCCGCCGCTTTTGTCTGAATTAATTAACATCCGTTATACTCTGTTTTTCTAAATTGGAAAAATATTTTGTCCTAAGTTTTTACCAAGAAGTGATGTTCCTTTAAGTGAAGAATCTAAAGGTGTCGTATGATTTAAATCTATGTCTAATTTGGCTTGTCAATCGGCAAACAGCTCCTTAAGCACCTGCAGCGACTTCAGCTCTGGCAGTTCGGGCATGTGTATGCGGTAATAGCTTATTATGGTGTCCACCATCCTGTTGCGGTCAAAGTGCGACATGCGGTAAAGGTGCATCGTGGCATAGTTCATGCGCAGTAGCAGTCCTATCTTGCGCGCGTCGTCAGGACTGAGCACGTCGGCGTGCATCGGCCTTTGACGGCAGAAGCAGCTGCTCCTCATGTCGAACCAGTCGCCCGGCTCGTAGTTGTCGGTATTAGGATAAAATCCGAGAAATCTCGACAGGCGCATCATGAACACTATGTGGAAGTTGGCAAAGCCCTCGCCGCATCCGTCGAGCCATCTGATGCTGTTCTCTATATATGAGAATGTGGTTGGGTCGGTCTGCTCGCGGCGTGTGGTGCAGCGCAGAAATTCGGCCATGAAGAGCGAGATGGCCGTTTTGTATGGGTTAAACGGTATCGACGTGAAGGGCACCGCTATGCGTGCGTCCTTCAGCCGCTGCAGTCTGGCGTTCTGTCTTATGTCGATGTCGGTGTCGAGAATGAACAGCGGCTGGAAGTATTGCTTCTTGAGCTTGCCCCTTGCCGATGTCGGAATCTTTATAATGCACGACGTTCTGCCGCATGTTTCGGTGAGAAAGTCAACAATCATCTGTTGCTCTCCATATTTGAACGAATGCAGCACTAAAGCCCTTGTTTTTGTTATCATATCTGCAAAAATACAAGAATTTTATGGTTTTTGAGAAAAAAAGTTGCAGAAAATTTGGAGGTTTAAAATAAAACCACTACCTTTGCACCGCAAATTTATCAAATGGTCCCTTCGTCTATCGGCTAGGACGAGAGATTTTCATTCTCTAAAGAGGAGTTCGACTCTCCTAGGGACTACTAACAAAATAAAAAGGAATAATAACAAAGATGGCAAACCACAAATCATCAGTTAAGAGAATCCGTCAGGAGAAGAAAAGAACATTGCACAATAGATATTATGCAAAGACAATGCGTAATGCAGTGCGTAAGCTGCGCGCTATAACAGACAAGGAAGAAGCTCTGAAGCTGTATCCTAGTGTACAGAAGATGCTTGATAAATTGGCTAAGACCAATATCATCCACAAGAACAAGGCTTCTAATCTTAAGTCAAAGCTGGCGTGCCACATCAGCAAATTGGGATAAATTAAATTATAAATAAGAGACAATAAGGGCTGTGATCAACAAAGATTGCAGCCTTTTTTGTTGTTTGCCGGTTTGCTTCTTTCCTTTCTTGTGTTTTTATTGTTGTCATGAGCGTCATGAAGCATGGTGCATGACAGCGTGTTGCACCGCTTTGGCTGCCGTTTCGGGCTTTTGCCGTAATATTGTGGGCAAAGGTGCTTATGGTGTAGTTAAACACCGTCATTTCACTTTTTTATAGTTAAAAGCCTTCGCCGTGTCGCAGATTTTTTGTATATTTGCACGTTAATTTACATTGAAGCGAAATGGCAGAAAATCAAATCAACGAGAATAATTATTCAGCCAGTAACATACAGGTGCTTGAAGGCCTTGAGGCCGTGCGCAAGCGTCCGGCAATGTACATAGGCGACATCAGCGAGAAGGGTCTTCACCACCTGGTGAACGAGACAGTGGACAACTCTATCGATGAGGCCATGGCCGGATACTGCACCCATATTGAAGTTACGATAAACGAAGACAACTCTATAACCGTGCAGGACAACGGTCGTGGTATCCCTGTGGATGAACACGAAAAACTGCATAAGTCGGCTCTTGAAGTGGTAATGACCGTGCTGCATGCGGGTGGTAAGTTCGACAAAGGCTCATACAAGGTGTCAGGAGGTCTGCACGGTGTGGGTGTGTCGTGCGTCAACGCGCTTTCTACACACATGCTGTCACAGGTGTTCCGCGACGGAAAGATATATCAGCAGGAGTATGAGAAGGGTAAGCCGCTGTATCCTGTAAAGGTGGTTGGCGAGACTGAGCTGCGCGGTACACGCCAGCAGTTCTGGCCGGACCCGACAATATTCACCACGACACTGTATAAATACGACATAATAGCCAAGCGTATGCGCGAGCTGGCATATCTTAACGCCGGCATAAAGATTACGCTTACAGACCTTCGTCCCGACGAGGAAGGCAAGACAAGACAGGAAGTGTTCCATGCCAAGGACGGACTGAAAGAGTTTGTGCGCTATATCGACCGTCACCGCACACATCTGTTCGATGACGTTATCTATCTGAAGACAGAGAAGCAGGGCATACCTATCGAGGTGGCTGTGATGTATAACACTGACTACAGCGAGAACATCCATTCATACGTGAACAACATCAACACCATCGAAGGCGGTACGCATCTCGTAGGTTTCCGCATGGCGCTGACACGTACTTTGAAGAAATATGCCGACAACGACCCTGTTATATCAAAGCAGATCGAGAAGGCAAAGATAGAGATTGCAGGCGAGGACTTCCGCGAAGGACTTACGGCCGTTATCTCGATAAAGGTGGCTGAGCCGCAGTTTGAAGGTCAGACAAAGACAAAGCTGGGCAACAGCGAGGTTACCGGAGCCGTTCAGCAGGCTGTGTCAGAGGCTCTGACATATTATCTTGAGGAACATCCGAAGGAGGCAAAGCAGATATGCGACAAGGTGATACTGGCTGCAACGGCACGTATCGCGGCACGCAAGGCACGCGAGAGCGTTCAGCGCAAGAATCCTATGACCGGAGGCGGTCTGCCCGGAAAGCTTGCCGACTGCTCAAACAAAGACCCGAAGGAATGCGAGATATTCCTCGTCGAGGGAGACTCGGCCGGCGGTTCTGCCAAGCAGGGACGCGACCGCTACACACAGGCCATACTGCCGCTGCGCGGAAAGATTCTTAACGTGGAGAAGGTTATGTGGCACAAGGTGTTCGAGAGCGAGTCGGTTATGAACATCATACAGAGTATAGGCGTGCGCTTCGGCGTTGACGGCGAGGACGACAAGGAGGCAAACATCGAAAAGTTGCGCTATGACAAGATTATTATAATGACCGATGCCGACGTCGATGGTTCACACATCGACACCCTTATAATGACTCTGTTCTACCGCTTCATGCCTAAGGTTATTCAGGACGGACATCTCTATATAGCCACTCCGCCGCTTTATCTCTGCACATATAAGAACAAGGTGAAGGAGTATTGCTATACCGACCAGCAGCGCCAGGCATTCCTCGACAAGTACGGCAACGGCGTTGATGACGGCAAGAGCATACACACTCAGCGATATAAAGGTTTGGGTGAGATGAACCCGGAGCAGCTTTGGGAGACGACAATGAATCCCGAGACACGTCTGCTGAAACAGGTTACGATAGAGAATGCCGCCGAGGCCGACGAGATATTCTCAATGCTTATGGGCGATGACGTTGAACCTCGACGCCAGTTTATCGAGCAGAACGCCACATACGCAAACATCGATGCTTAAGGCGTAATAATTCTGATTCTCATAATGTGATATATTTTAGGCGCGATGCCTGCCGTAGTGCAGGCGTCGCGCCTTTTTGTTTTTGATGGTGTAATGCATATGCATTTGCCGTGTGTCTGCCGTTGTAATGTGCCTGTAGTGAGTCGTCAGGGTGTTTTGGCAGCTTAAATCAGGATAGGTCATTAGAAAAATGTGCTCTCCTTTTGTCGTGGATTTGTAGTTTTCATGGCGAAAAGCAAGCAATGTCCCATAGGCTCTTCATAGGGACAAACGCTTGCTTGCTTTTCGTTCGTGAAAGTTTCTAATGCCATTTAACCCAAATCGTCATTATTATTCGGTCTGTATTTGTGCTTTATATTGAGCGAATTTTGGCTGGATTTTTGCAGGCATAGCGGGCTATGTCAAGAAAAATCAGACAAAAAGACGCCAATAGAAACAAAATGACTGGCTGAAAGCATCAATGCACAAAATTAATAAAGTAATATGCGGTCTAATGCCCGATTTGGGTTTAAGTTTGCAAGTGAGGCGACTTAGCGGCATAAAAGGGATAAAAAAGTTGATAACGATATGGTTTAAATCGTTCCTATCTCCTCGCCTTCGCGGTGTATGTAGAAAAACTTAGTGCCGCGGAATTCTGTCTCTTTGCCGAAGGTCATGGCCTTCTCTCTTGCCGGCGGGAAGTGCATCGGTGCCATATAGGTTGTCTTTATCGTCTGAATCCACTGCCGTGCGCCGCGTGCAAAGTCGGTGCCGAGCCGCGGGTCGACGGGGAACATGGCAAGGTCGACTGCCGGGTATTCTGCTTTTATGTCGCGCAGCACTGCCATGAAGTCGCCCTCCATCTTTTTGACTTCCTGTGGAGTAGACTCATCCTCCCAGTGCCAGTTGTTCAGGTCGCCGGCGTGAAACACCTTCTTTCCGTCGGTTTCTACCATAAACGACACTCCGGCGTCTGTGGATCCGAAGGCTTTTACGCTTATCATGTCGTCGCTGTAGGTGTCGCCTCTGCGCAGAAGCACGTCAGCGTCGGTTTCTTTCGCTCTGCGGCGTCTAACTATGTCGCGCGACAGAATTATACGTTTCTGTCCGTTTGGCACGTTCAGACTAAAGATTTCGGGGTTGAAGTGGTCTTCGTGAAAATGACTTGCCATGAAGTAGACGCGCTTGTCTGTGTGCTCAAGCATGTGTTTGACGTTGCTGTCGGGTGAGTCTTTCCAGTAGTCGAAGATGATGACACACTGCTCGGCCTCAAGCATAAAGCAGCTGTGGAAGATGTAATATAGCTTCATGATATCTTTGTTTTGTTGTTGAATGCTGTTGCTTTCAGTCCGTTTCCGGCTGTCTTGTGGCTGCCGGCCGCGGCTGTGGCGGTAATAAAAAAGGGCAGGCCTTGGCCCGCCCTTTTGGTGAAGGTTATGACGATTATTTGATAATCTTCTTTCCGTTGATGATATAGATGCCCTTCTTCAGGCTGTTAAGGTCTTTGCCCATGTAGCGTCCGTCGATGCTGAATATGCGGTTGTCCTTAACCTCATTGTCAGTAACGGTGTTGCTGATGCCTGTAGATGTGTTGCTCAGACAAACCTTGTCGAGATAGAAACGGCCTGAGTTAACGTAGAATCTGAGTTTAACCGGTCCGTTAGCTGTCAGCTCTGTGCTGAATGCAGACCACTTGTTGTTCTTCAGTACGAATGAAGGCTTAGACAGTGTTCCGTTGCCTTCCTTAACCTCAACGTAGATAGTGTTAGCCTCGCTTGCGTAAGGAGCAGCCTTGAACTGCAGTGTGTATGTTCCGTCTACAGTTATTTCAGGTGTTGTAACGTTACCTGCCATCATGCTTGAGCCGTACTGTGCGCACTGGTAAGCGCTGCGAGAACTTGTTGAAGACCATCCTGTGTTGTCATACTGTACAGAGCCTGATGTCGTTGCGCTGAAGTTGCCGTCGTTACCGCCCTTGCCGTTGCACTTGTCGAATGACTCATAGAAGATGTATGACTGCGGCAGATCGAAGTCAGAGTCAGAGTTGTTCTCGTTCTCGAATGAGAATGACACTGTGCCGTCATTGTTCTTTGTGATGTTTCTTACCGACTTGTTCATGAACTTAGAACCGTCCTTGTTCATGTTGTTAAGTGTAGCGGCCGGTGTAGAAGTGTTAGTCAGGCTGTTGTTGTATTGATAAGGATAGATGTCGCCTGCGTCGTTGTTTTCAGGGTCATTGTCGGCGATGAATATGGTGCAGCGCTGGCGTGATGTGCTGTTCACGAGGTTCTGCTGCCATACTTTGGAGTCGAAGTCAACGTGCAGGATGAGCAGTCCTGAGTTAGGCAGACCTGCATCCCATCCGCTCAACTGTCTGTTCTCGAGCAGATAATACTCGTCTTTGTCGTTGTCGTTATATATGATGTAAGCCTCACCTGTTTCAGCCAGAGCCTTCATGTTGTCTATCTGGCAGTTTTCTTTAAGTTCAGTAGGCTCTATCCATCCTGCGTACATACGCTCGTAGCTGGTGTAGTTGGCCGGCAGATAGCTGTCGCCGTTGTAGCTTCCCTGGTCCATGATGTCCCAGTCGCCCATGCCGTAGTTGCCGCTGTAAGATGTGTCATACATGTCGGCAAGTCCGAGACAGTGAGAGAACTCGTGGCAGATAGTACCGATACCGTCGATACATTCAGCATAACCCTGGCTTGTCTTGACGCCGAGCTCGCAGCTGCAGGCATAAGTGTCGATGGTTACGCCGTCGAGTGTGAGTGTTCTGCCGAGAGCTGAGTGCAAGTTCCACTCGTGAGGCCAGATAGTGTTTCTGTCGTCCCAAGAAGCCTCGCCGTGTCCTGCGTAAAGGATGAACACCTGGTCAACCTCTCCGTCGTCGTCCCAGTCGTAGTTAGTGAAGTCTATGCTTTCGTCAACAGCCTTGCAGGCGTCCATAACCATTTCGCCGAGTGCAGTGTTGTTGTCGTTCTGTCCGTTTGTAGGCTTGCCGTAGTATGCATATCCGTTAGGCAGAGTTACAGGGCCGGCGATGTCGAAGTCGAGCTCAAACTGTCCGTAGCTCTGTGCCTTGAAGTAGTCTTTCACACTACCGTTGAAGTCGAGCTCTTTGAAGCCTTCTTCGTTGGCAATGCGCTGATAGAGTGCAGGAGTATGGTCGGCCCAGAATTTGGTGTCGGCAAACTGCACGAGTATGATAAGACCTTTTTTCATACCAACGTATGGCTGGTGGTCGCCTCCGAGCGAGCCTCTTGTCTGTATGTTCTTCTTATTGCGGCGTGCCGATTGCCTCATCTGGTCGGCTCTTGCTGTCATTGCCTTCATGTCGGCAAGCTCGTAAAAGCCTGTAGTGTTGTTCTGTACTAGTTTGCGGCCGTCAGCTGCCTGCCAGTAGCTGCAGAATTCGTCACCGCGTAGTTCTACTCTGACTTCAGTGCCGTCAGCCATTTTCACCGTTTTCCACATGCCTCGTTTGGCCGGTACGGCGAGCACCAATGTTGACATCAGTGCCATCGATAAGGTAAAAAAAAGTTTTTTCATATTTTTATTGGGATTATTTAGCTTGCAAATGTAACGAATTTGGTTTTTATTTCCAAATAAAATTTATGGTTTGTAGTTTAATTTAACATGTCTGAATATTGTTGTGTAGTCTTTTTGTGTCTGATGGCCTGAATGTAGGCTCTGCATGGTGATTGTGGCGCGGCCGTATTGCTGCCGTGCAAAAGGTATGCTTTCGGGCTGCAAAAGGCCACCTTTTGGCGTGTAAAAGACGGCAAATCGCACGCTAAAAGATGGCCTTTTGCAACTTGCTGAAAGTCAAAGCGTTATGCGGCTGCCGTCCGCAGGCGCTGCGGCGGGTAGAATGTCGGCTCCGTCGAGCAGGCTGATGTATGTGTTTATGGCATCTTCTATCTCGCCTATGCCTATGTATTCGTCGGCAGAATGTGAGCGTGCCGACTGCCCCGGACCGAGCTTGAACGAGGGGAAGGGCATCAGCGCCTGGTCTGACAGCGTGGGCGAGCCGAACGGCGTCATGCCCATGGCCTTGCACCTCTGTATCAGAGGGTTGCCCTCGCTTATGTGCGACGACGACAGGCGGAACGAGCGCGCCTTCAGCTCGCTCTTCATCTTTGATGACAGAAAGCTGAACACGTCTTCGTTTCTGTAGAATTCGTTGGTCCTTATGTCTATCGTAAACCTGCATTCGTCGGGTATCACGTTGTGCTGCGTGCCGGCGTTTATTATCGTTACGTTCATCACCGTGGGGCCCAGCAGCGGGCTTACCTTCTCGAACTTGTAGCCGCGCAGCCAGCAGATGTCGTCGAGAGCCTCATATATGGCGTTGATGCCTTCGCCCCTGGCGGCATGTCCCGACTTGCCCCTGGCCGTGGCGTCTATCACCATCAGTCCCTTCTCGGCTATGGCCGGCTGCATGCCCGTGGGCTCGCCCACGATGGCCACGTCTGCGGCAGGCAGCAGCGGCAGGGCGCGCCTTATGCCGTTCTCGCCCGACACTTCCTCCTCGGCCGATGCAAGCCATATGGTGTTGTAGCTCTGCGGGCGCGACGTTATGTGCCTGAAGGCCTGCAGCAGGGCAACGAGTCCGCCGCCGCAGTCGTTGCTGCCCAGTCCGTACAGCCTTCCGCCGCATACGTCAGGGCTGAAGGGATTGCGCGTCCACGAGCTCACCGGCTTCACCGTGTCGATGTGTGCGTTGAGCAGCAGCGTGGGCTTCGAGCTGTCAAATCTGCTGCTCTTAATCCATATGTTGTTGCCTTCGCGGCTGTATTCGTGGCCATATCCGCTTATCGCGCGTGCCATTACGTCTGCCGCTGCGCTCTCGTCGCGGCTCACCGACGGCGTGGCTATCAGTTCCTTAAGCAGTTCTATGGCGTCGTTGAGATATTCTTTCTGTGTCATAATCATTCAAAAAATGTTGTCGCCAGATGGCCTGCGACAGACCGTCTGGCCGTTCATAATGCAATTATTTGCTGCAAAGTTAATTCAATATGACGTAAAAACAAAATAATGCCGGCACAAGTGTCATGCCGTGTCAGGTGCCGCGCCGGGCGGTCTCTGAGGCGTGTTTGCGTGCAGCCGGCGTCGCATTGTCCGTTTTGTCAGTTAAAGTGGCGTGTTTTAGATTTCCTTTTAAAGTAAAAAAGCCGTTTTTATTTTGTTTTTATTATAATTTAATATAACTTTGCATCTAACAAAAAACAATACGCTTATGCAGACAAGATGTCATCTTTCGGTTCTAATCCACGAACAAGCAAAGAAGTATGGAAACAAGCGCGTACTTATTTACCGTGACTTTGGCGACACGCAGTGGAAGTCGGTGTCGTGGAAAGAATTCTCGCGTAAGGTGAGACATGTGTCTAACGCCCTGCTGAACATCGGCGTCAAGGTACAGGAGAACATCGGCGTGTTCTCGCAGAACTCCCTCCGGTATCTCTACACCGACTTCGGAGCGTTCGGCATAAGGGCCGTCAGCGTGCCCTTCTATGCCACCAGCAGCGAGCAGCAGATACAGTATATGATAGACGACGCACAGGTGCGCGTGCTCTTTGTCGGCGAGCAGGAGCAGTACGACAAGGCCTTCAGGGTGTTCTCCCACTGTCCTTCGCTCGAGCGCGTAATAGTCTTCGACAAGCGTGTTGTCATCAGTCCGAACGATAAAAACTCAATATATTTTGACGATTTCCTGACGCTCGGCGAGAACAGTCCGCGGCAGTCGGAAGTGGAAAAGCTGTATGCCGAGGCCAATGAAGACGACCTCTGCAACATACTCTACACCAGCGGAACCACCGGCGACAGCAAGGGCGTGATGCTTTCTTACGGTCAGTTTCATGCCGCGCTTAAGGCTAACGACGAGGTTGTGCCGGTAACTGATAAAGACCGCATAATGAACTTCCTGCCCATCACGCACATCTTTGAGCGCGGATGGCTGTTCCTCTGTCTTAGCGAAGGCGCAGAGATTGTAATCAACACCAACCCGAAGGAGATACAGCAGTCTATGCGCGAGACTCATCCTACGTGTATGAGCTCCGTGCCAAGATTCTGGGAGAAAGTGTATGCTGGCGTAAAGGACAAGATAGACAGGGCCAACCCCGTGAGACGCAAGCTCTTCATGAAGGCCCTTGCCGTAGGGCGCAAGCACAATATCGAATATCTCAGCCGCGGCAAGCGTCCGCCGCTGTCGCTGAAGATGAAGTATGCGCTCATGAACAGGACGCTCTTCAGCATCGTGCGTAATGAGCTGGGACTAGAGCATCCCAACATATTCCCCACGGCAGGAGCCACGGTGTCGGAGGAGGTGGAGTGCTTCGTGCATTCTATCGGAATCGACATGATCGTTGGCTACGGCCTCACCGAGAGCCTCGCCACTGTGTCGTGCGACCATAAGAATGATCCTTTCACCGTAGGGTCGGTAGGTCGCCCGATCAGCGGTCTTGACATTAAGATAGGCGAGAACGACGAGATTCTGCTCAAAGGCCCCACCATCACAAGGGGATATTACAAGCGCGACGCGCTCAACCGCGAGGTGTTCGACGAGGACGGATACTTCCATACAGGCGACTCAGGCTATATAAGTAAAGGTGAACTCTTCCTGAAAGACAGGATAAAAGACCTCTTCAAGACATCCAACGGCAAATATATAGCGCCGCAGATGATAGAGTCGAAGCTGCTTGTTGACAAGTTTATCGACCAGATAGCCGTCATAGCCGACCAGCGCAAGTTTGTGTCTGCACTGGTTATACCCGACTATGCCCTGCTCGAGGAATACGCCCGCGACAACAACATAAAGTTTGGCTGCCGCGAAGACCTGTGCGCCGACCCGCGCATCAACAAGATGATGGCCGACCGCATAGAGACGCTTCAGCAGCAGTTTGCCAGCTATGAGAAGATAAAGCGCTTCACCATACTGCCAAAACATTTCACTATGGAGAGCGGAGAGCTTACCAATACGCTCAAGATAAGGCGAAAGGTGCTCAACAAGAACTACGCCGGCGTAATAGACAAGATGTATGAAGACGCTGACGCCGTGCAGCCTGAAACACCCGTTAAATAACAGAAAAAACGACAGTAACCCAGATGATAACAAGTGATCAACTGAAAGATGTGATGGAGCGTGCCGAGGCACTGCATCATTATCTTGACATAGACAAGAAGAAAATAGAATTTGAGGAAGAACAGCTGCGCACACAGGCGCCCGACTTCTGGGACGACCCTAAGCGCGCCCAGGAACAGATGAAGAAGGTGAAGGGTATACAGCGCTGGATCGACGGATATAAGGAGGTGCGCACCTGTGCCGACGAGCTTCAGCTGGCTTTCGACTTCTATCATGACGATATGGTTACCGAAGAGGAGGTAGACGAAGACTACGCCAAGGCTATAAAGGCCATCGAAGACCTTGAACTTAAGAATATGCTCCGCCAGAAGGAAGACCCCATGGACTGTGTGCTCAAGATAAACAGCGGCGCCGGCGGCACCGAGAGCCAGGACTGGGCACAGATGCTCATGCGTATGTATATGCGCTGGGCTGAGGCTCACGGCCACAAGGTTACAATCAGCAACCTGCAGGAGGGCGACGAGGCCGGAATAAAGAGCGTTACCATGGAGATTGAGGGCGGAGAGTATGCCTACGGATACCTTAAGAGCGAGAACGGAGTCCACCGCCTGGTGCGTGTCTCTCCGTTCAATGCGCAGGGCAAGCGCATGACCAGCTTCGCCAGCGTGTTCGTTTCGCCTCTCGTCGACGACACGATCGAGGTCTATGTCGACCCGTCAAAGGTCAGTTGGGACTTGTTCCGTTCGGGAGGTGCCGGCGGACAGAACGTCAACAAGGTGGAAACCGGTGTGCGTCTGCGCTACCAGTATGTCGACCCCGACACCGGCGAAGAAGAGGAAATCCTCATCGAGAACACAGAGAGCCGCAAGCAGCTTGAGAACCGCAACAACGCCATGCGCCTGCTCAAGTCGCAGCTCTACGACCGCGCAATGAAGAAACGCCTCGAGGCTCAGGCCAAGATTGAGGCAGGAAAGAAGAAGATAGAGTGGGGAAGTCAGATAAGAAGTTATGTCTTCGACGACCGCCGCGTCAAGGATCACCGCACCAACTATCAGACGTCTGACGTGGACGGAGTGATGGACGGAAAGATCGACGGCTTCATCAAGGCATACCTTATGGAGTTTCCGGTTACCGACGAGGAGTAATTCTTCGTCGGCATATAGTGCTGGATGCAGTCCGGTTGCTTTCTTTAGGCATACGCATTTGCGCCTCGCCGTCAGGCGTTGCAGCTTATTTTGCTGCCTCGTCAGCGGCATTCGGCCATGCGTCAGGTTGTATGAAATATTTAAAGAACCTTAATTTTAAAGATAATAACTATGAGTCAGAACAGAAAATTACGCCGCGCTAAGCGTGAGGCAGAACAAGAACAGCAAGGCAAGAAAGTCGTTACATGGATATTTGCGGCACTGGTTATCTTTGCCGTGATATATCTTGTTGTTCTAATGATAGGCCAGATGTAATATGAGTGGTCTGGAGATAGAGCGCAAGTTCTTGGTTCACAAGGCCGGCCGGCCGTATGCGGCTCAGGCTACATCGTCGAGCCGCATACGCCAGGGCTATATCTGCAGCGAGCGCGGGCGCACTGTCAGGGTGCGTATTCGCGACGGCCGCGGCTTCATAACAATCAAGGGACCGTCTGACGGCAAAGGCATGAGCCGCTATGAGTTTGAGAAGGAGATAACGCTCGACGAGGCCTCGCATCTTATGGAGCTGTGCGAGCCGGGCATTATCGACAAGACCCGATATCTCGTTGCCAGCGGAAAACATGTGTTCGAGGTAGATGAGTTCTATGGAGAGAATGAAGGCCTGGTAATGGCTGAGGTGGAGCTGCAGAGCGAGGACGAGCCTTTCGTCAAGCCCGACTTCATTGCCGACGAGGTAACTGCCGACCGCCGCTTCTACAACTCATCGCTGCGCCGCTCGCCGTTCAGTGCCTGGCGCGACTCCTTGCCAGAAGAATTCCGATAACGGCAGCCAGCGTTACGCCCGTGGCATTGGCCGCAAAGTCGAGCCAGTCGCCGCTTCTCCTGCCGCCGGTGCAGTTTTCCTGCAGTATCTCTATCAGTCCGCTCATCATCACAGGGGCGAGCCATGCCCATATAAAAAGCTTCATCGTCTCAGGTGTCTTGTGATGTCTGAGGTATTCAATCCATATTGTTGTGCATGTTCCGGCATACATAACTATGTGTACCCATTTGTCTATGAATGCCACGTTGTCAAGCGGAGTGCGTGGCGGATAGCAGAAACACAGAATCCATATCGTGGCCAGAAACAGATATGAAAACGGGTATTTCTTTACTTGCGGTTGTCTTAGTCTCATCAATGTCAGTCTTTTTGTGCAAAGGTAGCATATTTCTGTGAAAACCTGACATCGATTGCCGTGAAAACAAGAAGCGTCTCTTATGCAGGCTTTGACTTTTGGCAACAGGCGGGTGCAAGTGGTTAATGGTAACATAAGACATTAAAGTGAAAATTTACTATTATGAAATCAGAGAGAGCAAGTTTTGGAAGTAAGCTTGGAATTATTCTTGCCACGGCCGGTTCTGCCGTAGGATTAGGTAACGTCTGGCGCTTCCCCTATATGGCGGGAGAGCACGGCGGCGGGGTGTATATTATTGTCTACATTGCCTGTGTGCTTCTTCTCGGCATTCCCTGCATCGTCAGCGAGTTTGTGATAGGACGCCGTGCCGCATCCAACACGGCGCGGGCCTACGGCATTTTGTCCGGCGGAAAGCCGTGGATGCTTGTCGGCCTGCTCGGAGTGCTTACAGGTTTTCTGATTTCGGGATATTACGCCGTGGTGTCAGGCTGGTGCCTGCATTATATATATGCCTCGGTTGCGGGCCATCTGCACGGGTCGCCCGACTTCTTTGCAGGTTATTTCTCGTCTTTCGAGACAAATCCCTGGAAGCCTGCCTTCTGGACACTTCTGTTTATGCTTATTACTCACCTTATAATAATACGCGGCATCCGCGGAGGCATTGAGAAGGCTTCAAAGCTGATGATGCCCATACTTTTTGTGCTTCTCATAGTCATTGTCGTGCTTTCGTGCATGCTTCCCGGGGCTATGGAGGGCGTGAAGTTTCTGTTTGAACCAGACTTCAGCAAGGTTGACGGCAGCATGTTTCTCGGTGCTCTCGGCCAGGCTTTCTTCTCGCTCAGTATTGGTATGGGATGCCTGTGTACGTATGCGTCATACTTCAGTAAGGATACCGATCTGATGAAGTCGGCCGCCCAGATAGCCTTTATCGACACCGTTGTGGCCGTGCTTGCGGGCCTCATGATTTTCCCCGCAGCGTTTTCGGTGGGTATCAGTCCCGATTCTGGTCCTTCATTGGTGTTCATCACCTTGCCTAACGTGTTCCAGCAGGCATTCTCAAGCATGCCGGCTGTGGGCTATGTCGTGTCTGCCGCGTTCTATGCGTTGCTGGCTTTGGCAGCCCTTACATCCATAATCTCCATGCACGAGGCAAGTACCGTGTTCTTTGAGGAGGAGTGCAAGCTCAGCCGCAAGCGTGCTGCCACTATCGTAACCGTGGCCTGCTCGGTGATAGGTCTTGTTTGTTCGATGTCTTTGGGCGGATACGATTTGCTGACTGTTTTTGGCCGTACGCTGTTCGACGTGTTCGATTTCTTTACAGGACAAATAATGCTTCCCGTGGGAGGATTCCTTACATGTATCTTCCTCGGTTGGTTCCTGCCGCATAAGCTGGTGCGTGATGAGTTTACCAATCATGGCACGTTGCGCGGCCGTCTGTTCGGCATCTATCTGTTCTGTGTGAGATATGTGTGTCCCGTAGGTATATTGCTTATATTCCTTCAGCAGTTTGGCATAATCTGATAGGTGAGGCTATGCCGTTCGGTTTCATTTAGCATCACAGAAAAATGCGCGGGTTCTTTTATCTTAACCGCACCGACCGCCGTGTTGTGGTGGCCGTGCTCCTTGTGGCCGTAGCAGCCGCGGGACTGCTGCTCTGTGCCGGCTACGGCGCGGGCGAGTCGCCTGCAGGCGTGGCCGGAGATGCTCCTGCCGTGGCGTCTGGCGGCAGAAAAGGCTCTGCCGGTAAGAAGGACGGATATGCGGAATATACCGACGGTCGGCGCATTGAGCTGTCATACTTCGACCCTAATACGGCAGACAGCACACAGCTGCTGAGGCTCGGGCTGGCGCCGTGGCAGGTCAGAAACATATATAAGTACAGGGCCAAGGGCGGAATATATCGCACCAAGGCCGACTTTGCACGCCTTTACGGACTTACGGCGCAGAAGTTTAAGGAACTCGAGCCATACATACGCATCGAGGGCGACTATCGTCCGGCATCTGAGGTGTATGGAGGCAGCACTGCCGACCTGACCATACGCGACACGACGAGATACCCCGTGAAGATAAAGCCCGGCGAACATATCGTGCTGAACACGGCCGACACGTCGCAGCTGAAGCGCGTGCCGGGCATAGGCAGCGGCTTTGCCCGCGCCATAGTGAGCTACGGCCGTCGGCTGGGCGGATATGTCAGCGTTGATCAGCTGCGCGAGATTGACAACTTTCCCGAGTCGGCCATAGCCTATTTCGTGGTGAAGCATCCTGTGGTTAGCCGGCTTAACCTCAACCGACTGCCGCTCAGCAGTCTGCGCAGACATCCCTACATAGGCTTCTATCAGGCCAAGACCATAATAGAATACCGCCGCCTGCACGGAAGAATAAACTCGCTCGACGACCTGAAATTGTGCAAGGACTTCACGCCCGAGGCCATCGAGCGCCTGCGCCCCTATGTGGAATTCTGACGCCCGTCTTCGCATACAATGACGCAGGAAAAATACGCTTGTGTAACATATTGATATCCAGTGCGTTGCAAAAGGCCATGTTTTGCGCTCCAAAAGACCGTCTTTTATCATGCAAAAGACCACCTTTTAGAGCCTGAAACATGGCCTTTTGCATTACGGCTGCACAGAGCATGCGCCATGACATCAGCCTGACGCTGTTCTCATCTCAAATCCTGCATCAGTGTTCAGCCTGTATTTTTGCCTTATGTTGAGCAGATTTTCGTTATAATTTTCGCCTGCATAGCAGACTCTGTAAAGAAAAGCTGACGTAAAGACGACGGCAGAAAGCAAGAATACAGCTGAAAACATGAATGGACAAAGTAGATAAAACTATGTTCGGAATAATGTTCGGTTAGGGCTTGTCCCCGTGCCGTGGCCTCCTTTCGGTCCTTAGTCCGTGTCCGTATGAGGCAGCCTCGGCCAGCCCTTGCAGCCGTCGTGTTACGCCTTGCGGCGGCCTTTAGGCATGACTCCGCAGTTTGATTTCTGCCTGCATGGCGAGCTTTTTGATTATTATCGTTTAATTAATCAAAAAAAAGGAATAGCCCAATGTTATTCAAATTATTTTTTCTACTTTTGCAAAGTAGAAATTACAAAACACACATATATATTTAAAAACTACAAAACTATGGATTTAGTTCAGCAAATCATTGAGCGCGCTAAAAGCAACAAGCAGCGCATCGTGCTCCCCGAAGCCACAGAGGAGCGCACTTTAAGGGCAGCCGACATGGTGCTGGCCGAAGGTGTGGCTGACATCATTCTTATCGGCAATCCCGGTGAGATAAACTCTCTGGCAGAGCAGTGGGGCCTGAAAAATATCGACAAGGCTACTATCGTTGACCCGGAGAACAACCCCAAGAGCGAGGAATATGCAGCCCTGCTGGCAGAGCTCCGCAAGAAGAAGGGCATGACCATCGAGCAGGCTCGCGAGCTGGTTAAGAATCCTCTCTATCTCGGATGTATGATTATAAAGACTGGCGGAGCCGACGGACAGATATCTGGAGCGCTCAGCACAACGGCCGATACTCTGCGTCCGGCTCTTCAGATCATCAAGTGCACCCCCGGAATCACATGCGTCAGCGGCGCAATGCTGCTCATCACAAAGGAGCCTCAGTATGGCGAGAACGGCGTGCTCGTAGTAGGCGACGTTGCCGTTACACCTATGCCCGACGCACAGCAGCTGGCTCAGATTGCCGTTTGCACAGCTCAGACAGCCAAATCAGTTGCAGGCTTCGCTGATCCTCGCGTGGCTATGCTCAGCTTCTCAACAAAAGGCAGCGCAAGCCATGAGGTGGTAGACAAGGTGGTTGAGGCTACAAAACTTGCTAAGGAGCTCGATCCGTCTCTCAAGGTTGACGGCGAACTGCAGGCCGACGCAGCCCTCGTGCCTTCAGTAGGCGAGAAGAAGGCTCCCGGAAGCGACATCGCCGGCAAGGCCAACGTTCTCGTATTCCCATGCCTCGAGGTAGGCAACATCAGCTATAAGATGGTTCAGCGTCTTGGCGGTGCCGAGGCCATAGGTCCTATCCTTCAGGGTATCGCCCGTCCGGTTAACGACCTCAGCCGCGGATGCTCAGTAGAGGATATTTACAAGCTGGTAGCCATCACGGCATGCCAGGCAATGGATGCAAAAGCATAATTAATAATTTAAGTAGTTAAAGGAGTTATAGTAGTTAAAGAAGTTAAAGTCAATAGCCTTGCAGATGAACAACTTTGAGAGCGTGGTGGCATGGCAGAAGGCCTACAAGTTTACCTTGCTGGCATATAAGGTAGCCAACACCTTTCCCGAATGTGAACGCTTCGGACTCTGCTCTCAGTTTAAAAGAGCTGCGGTTTCTGTTCCGGCCAATATTGCTGAAGGATATAAAAAACTCAGCAAGGCAGACAAGCTGCGCTTCTATAACATCGCGCAAGGAAGCATTGAAGAATGCAGATGCTATGTTTATTTGTCGAAAGACCTTGGGTATGTTGATGCTCCGGTTTTCAACGAACTGATGGGAGCTCTGTCTGATGCAAGCAGGCTGCTTAACGCATATTGCAAGGGTGTGATAAATAATGGCTATGCTGATGATGGCCAACAGGGCTATTGACTTTAACTACTTTAACTACTATAACTACTTTAACTCCCGATAAACAACTTATAACCATGAAAATTTTAGTATTAAACTGCGGCAGCTCGTCTATCAAGTATGCACTTTACAACATGGACGACAAGTCTGTCATGACATCAGGCGGTGCAGAGCGCGTTGGTCTCGACGGCGCTTTCGTTAAAGTGAAGCTGCCTAACGGAGAGAAAAAAACTGTAATGCACGACATTCCCGAACATACAGAGGGAGTGAAGTTCATCTTCTCACTGCTCACCGATCCTGAAATCGGCGTTATTAAAGACCTCAATGAAATCGACGCCGTTGGCCATCGTATGGTGCACGGAGGCGAGAAGTTCAACAAGAGCGTGGTGCTTACCGACGAGGTGCTCAAGACTTTTGAAGAGTGCATCGACCTGGCTCCGCTGCACAATCCGGCCAACCTCAAGGGTGTTAAGGCCGTCAGCGAGCTTATGCCCGGTCTGCCTCAGGTAGGCGTGTTCGATACAGCCTTCCATCAGACAATGCCCGCACACTCATATCTCTACGCCATACCGTATGAGCTTTACGAGAAATATGGCGTGCGCCGCTACGGATTCCACGGAACAAGCCACCGCTATGTGTCAAAGAGAGTGTGCGACTTCCTGGGCGTAAATCCTGCCGACAAGAAGGTCATCACCTGCCACATAGGCAACGGAGGCAGTATAGCTGCCGTTGATGGAGGCAAATGTGTTGACACATCAATGGGTCTCACACCGCTCGAAGGCCTCATGATGGGCACACGAAGCGGTGATATCGACGGCGGTGCCATCACATTCCTCGAGAAGAAACTCGGTCTCGACGCTGACGGAATGTCAAATCTGCTCAACAAGAAGAGCGGTGTGCTCGGCATAACAGGCATCTCTTCAGACATGCGTGAGATAGAGTCTGCCAACGATGAGGGCAACGAGCGTGCCAAGCTGGCTCTCGACATGTACAGCTACAGAATAAAGAAATACGTTGGAGCCTATGCTGCTGCCATGGGCGGATGCGACATCATCGTGTTCACCGCAGGCGTTGGCGAGAACCAGGCTTCTATGCGTGAGGATGTATGCAAGAACATGGAGTACATGGGTGTTAAGCTCGACGTTGAGAAGAACAAGACCATCCGCGGTGAGGAAGCCATCATCTCTACTCCCGACTCTAAGGTTACGGTATGCGTAATTCCTACCGACGAGGAGCTGATGATTGCAACAGACACAATGAATCTGCTGTAATCTTTACACGGATAGCATATAATAAAGGTGAGAAAGCATGTGCGTCTGATATGTCATGACGCCGTCTTTCTCACCTTTTTTTATTTGTTGAGGCTTGCGCCCCGTGCGTGTTGTCGCTGTTGTTGCGGCCTGATGCTGTGCAGTATGCCGCCGTTGTCGTGCCGTAGGGGCTGCTGAAGGCTTATGGCTTGCTCTCGCCCTCGGCATATTCTTCGAGGAACAGATGTTCGCCGTCGAACACAACGTATGTGAACTGCCATATCCAGTCGCCTATAATCATCATCCGCGTCTTGCGCGACAGCATGAGGTCGAGCTCTATGTGACGGTGTCCGTAGATGAAATAGTCGATGTCCGGATGGGTCTTCATATACTTCTTGGTGTATTTTACCAAGGCTTCCTTGTCCTCACCCTGATAGGGCGGCTCCTTTCCGTCGGCACGCTTCATGCGGCTGTGCTTGGCCCATGTCAGTCCGAACCAGATGCCCCAGCGCGGATGCAGCGCGCTGAACATGCGCTGGCAGACGCGGTTGTGGAACACGCGGCGTATGAAGTTGAACTTAGGGTCGTGGTCGCCAAGGCCGTCGCCGTGTGCCATGTAGAACACCTTGTCGTATATGTCTACGGTCGTTGGCTTGGTGTGTATGATTACGCCGCACTCTTCTTCGAGATAGCCGTACATCCAGATGTCGTGGTTGCCGGTGAAGAAGTGCACCTCGACGCCCATGTCGGTCAGCTCGGAGAGCTTGCCCAGGAAGCGCGTATATCCCTTGGGCACGGCATATTTGTATTCGTACCAGAAGTCGAACATGTCGCCCAGCAGGTATATTGCCGCGGCCTTGTTCTTTATTTCGTCAAGAAACCGCACCAGCCTGCGCTCCTGCGTGCGGCCGTGAGCTATGGCCAGCGAGCCCAGGTGTGCGTCGGACAGTATGTAGACATTCTTTCTCATGGTGCAGATGTTTTAGTATTTAAGATATGCTGTTATTCGAATCCCAGCTCGAGGCGTGCCTCCTCGCTGAGCATGCTCTGGTCCCATGCGGGCTCGAACACGAGGTTCACCGTGGCCGACTTTACGCCGTCGAGGCTGTCTACCTTCTGCCTTACGTCCTCGAGGATGAAGTCTGCCGCCGGACATGTGGGCGCGGTGAAGGTCATGTCGATGTCCACGGTGGCGTCGTCTTTCACGTCAATCTTGTAAATCAGTCCGAGGTCGTATATGTTTACGGGTATTTCCGGGTCGTATACAGTCTTGAGCACATCTACTATTCTCTCTTCTATAGCTGTTTTTTCTTCTTGAGTCATGATTCTTATGTTATGATTAGTTGCATCATCTGTGTGCAGGCCGCTGCTTGTGCCGTGCCTGTGTGCCTGTTGCATAATAGGGCAATACAAAGATAGGTGAAAAAAAGCGTATTACAAAATTTATGCCGTTTTTTTGTGCCGTGCGGCGTTCTGTTGTACCACGGCTGTTGCCCTGCCTGTGCAGCGGAGTGGTGTTGGCTGAGATTGGACTTTGCGCAAAAAGAAGCCCGGACGCAAGCGTATGGCAGAAGGCGTCCGGGCGGATTCAGTTGTAGTAATTATTGATTGTCTTGCTGTTTTTCGGTTGCAGGCAGAGTGACAGTTGTTGCTGTGTAGTCCTCAACTTGTTTTCCGTCGATTTTCACGTTCTTGATGTTGAGTGTCAGCGTCAGCTTGTTGTCCTCCCCGTTGTATGATGCAGTCGTAACGGCCACGTCGGCAGTAGCCTTCACGGTGTTCTCGCCGGCCTGGTATTCAAAGTTGCAGATGCAGCTGTCGGCTGTCATGCTTACAATGTTGTTGGCATATCCGCTTATTCTGTAGCTTACGCTGCATGTGTCGGCCTTGTATGTGTTGAGCGCCTGCTCGAGGTTTTCTGCTGCTACAACGTCCTTTATGATGTTGCTTACGGGCAGGTTGAACTGCATGTCGGCTGTTCCGAGAGTTACGGTCATTGCCGAGTCGGCTGTAGCTTCGCCGTATTCCATGCTGTTTACATATGTGCCGGGCATTGCGCTGAGTACTTCCTGTGGTACGCTTACGCCGTTGTCTTCATCGTCGTCGCAAGATGTCATTGTTGCTGTGAGGCATAAGCCCATGATAAATCCAAATATTAATTTCAAAGATTTCATTGCTTTTTTGTTTTTAATTTTACGTTATTTTGTTTGTGAGTACTCGTAATTGTAAATGTTACGGCGACAGAAAACTTGCATGGGGGCGTGGTTAAAACTTGTAAAAATATATTTTCTACACTGAAAACTCTGTCATCCTCTGCCGTCGTCAATGCTTTTCTGCCGGCCTTTTTCTGCTGCCTTTCACCGGCGTTGCATAGACTTTGATTGTGGCGATATTGGCTGTTGTATGGTATTGCCATTGAGACTGATTTCTAAAAGACCGCCTTTCGCCTTCTGAAAGGCCACATATTGCACGCTAAAAGGCCACCTTTTAGAAGCTAAAAGATGGCCTTTTGTAACGTGTTGGATGTCAGGCTGTTGCGCGGTTGTGCGCTTTGCCTTTGCAGGGCGGCGTTTTCCTACAGCCGTCCCTCCTCCGAATAGCTGTAATATCGTCCGTCGGTGATTATCAGATGGTCGAGAAAGTGCAGGCGCATTATCTCGCACGCCTTCTTCATGCGCTGCGTCAGCCTGTCGTCGTCGCCGCTCGGCATGGGGTTGTTGCTCGGATGGTTGTGGCATAGCACCACGATGGTGGCGTTGCACAGCAGCGCGTTCTTTATCACCACGCGTATGTCCACCGCCGTTTCGGTTATGCCGCCGTGCGACAGCTGCATGTCTTTTATCAGCTTGCAGTTCTGGTTCATCAGCAAGATCCATGCCTCCTCTTCGCTCAGGTCCTGCATCTTTGGGTGCATAAACTCGTAGATTGCAGCTGCCGAGTCGAGCCGCTTGCGCTCTTCAGCCTTCTCGGCCTGCCGGCGCTTGCCCAGCTCGCAGGCTGCCAGTATGGTTACGGCCTTGGCCGGTCCCAGGCCCTTGTAGTTGCCGGAGGTGAGCTGGCCGATGCTCATCTTGCCGAGAGAGTTAAGGTTGTTGTTGCAGTCGTTGAGCACTCTCTTCATGAGGTCTACCGCACTTTCTTCGGGCGAGCCCGAGCCTATGAGTATAGCCAGCAGTTCGGCGTTCGACAGCGCCTGTGCCCCGAGCCGCATCATCTTTTCGCGTGGCCGGTCGTCCTCGGCCCATTGGTTTATGCTTAGTTTTGACATATTGTTCTAAATTGAGAATTGAGAGTTGAGAATGGAAAATTATGATTTGCCTTTTTGATTATTATTGTGTTGCTTTGTTTGCAGATTGGACGTGTACAAAACAAGTTAGATTGTTACAAAATGTAGAGATGGGGTAATAGCAGGGCACGTAAATATCTCTGCTTATGGCACTAAACTGCTTTTTGATGTTTTTATAATTTTTGTGAGTATGCGTATAATTTCCTCGTTGTCGTTCATCATAGATTGCAGTTGCCTGTCCGTAATATAATGTCCGCTGTTAAGCATTTTCAGCCAATATTCCGTTTCGTCGGCTTCTTTTAGCGCAATGCTCAGCTTATGTATAAAGTCAATTTTGCTTTGTGCGTTTCTGCTTTCAGCTGTATTGGCTCCGATGCTTGTGCCGCTTCTAAGTATCTGGTTTGCTATAATGTGTTCGTGTTTCACCTCGACAAGGTATCTGTACATATTGACTATACGTGCAGAAAAGGCCTCGGTCTTAGTTAATATTATGTTTTCTTTCCGTTGTAGCATTAGTGTTGTTTTAAGGTTATAAAGGTAAAGAATAAGGTTGTAAAGGTAAAAAGAATGATGCGTATGCCGATTGCATGAATTAAATATGCAGTAGATTGCTGTCAGCAGATTGCTTTAATTGAAGAATTGAGAATGAATAATCAGATTACATCAAAGTTATACCTTTCAAAGGTAATCATAATTTTCCATTCTCAATTCTCCATTCTCACTTATAAAAGTTTTTGTCGAATGCATGAAACTCGTCGTGCTTCAGCACGCAGCGCTTCCACCATGCAGTGATGAATCCGCATCCGTAGCCGAACAGCTGGATGAACGATGCCGGGATGCTGAGCAGCCCGACCTTAAAGTTGCGGTTGCTTATTGACGAGTCGATGAGTATCAGCAGGCAGTAGAGAAGTATCGGAAGCCAGGGCCCAGCGCACAGCCAGTACCACTTGTCGATGCTGTCGTATTCCATCAGCACACGCCCCACGGCAGATGTCAGCACCAGGGCCGTCACGCCTACGGTGAACACCGTCGGCAGCATGTGTACTATCTTGAGCGATTCGGGATACTTCTTATACAGGTTTATGCGCGCTATTCCGCTGTTGAACACCTGCCGGTAGAACTTGCGGAAGTCGGTGCGGCGCTTGTGCCACACCCATGCGTCGGGGAACAGGCGGCAGTTGCAGCCCGCCTTGAATATGCGTATGCTGAAGTCGATGTCCTCGCCGAAGCGCATCTTTGAGAATCCTCCCAGCTTCAGATATACGCTGCGGCGTATGCCCATGTTGTACGAGCGTGGATAAAACTTGTCGAGCTTCTTCTTTCCGCCCCTTATGCCTCCGGTGGTGAAAAAGCTTGTCATGGAGTAGCTTATGGCCTTCTGCGTGTCGGTGAACGAGTCGTGCGCGCGGTCAGGACCGCCGAAGGCGTCGGCTCCGGTCTTGGCCAGTTCGGCGTCTACTGCCGCGAGATAGCCCTCGGGCAGCACCACGTCAGAGTCGAGCACAATGAGATATTCTCCTTTAGAGCGCTCCGCTCCATAGTTGCGGCTCTGTCCCGGTCCGCTGTTCTTCTTCATAAAATACTGAATGTCGAGCGCTCCGCTGTATCCCTCGCATACGCTCTTGCATGTGCGTGTGCTGCCGTCTTCAACAATAATCACCTCAAAGTCCTTCACGGTCTGTGCCGTAAGGCTCTTCAGCAGTTCGTCAACTTCCTCCGGGCGGTTGAACACCGGTATGATAAAAGAATATTTCATTTGTCCTGTAAGGTTAACGGTTACTTTATGTTTGCACCTCCTCTGCATGGAGGATTATAAAAGAGAAGGAGCCAAGCCTTCGGTAAGGAAACCGCATCGCGATGTGTCAGCGGTCGCCGTGCCGAAGCCCTGGCTCCTTGTTTGTTTATGTTCTCAACGTCAGGTTGAGCATGCTTATTCCTTTACACGGTTCAGATAGCTTCCGTCGCGTGTGTCAACCTGGATGAGGTCGCCTTCGTTGATGAACAGCGGCACTCTCACCTCAACACCGGTTTCGAGTGTAGCCGGCTTTGTGGCATTGGTAGCTGTGTCGCCCTTGATGCCCGGCTCGCTGTGTGTTACGCGCAAGTTTGTCTTTACAGGCATTTCGGCATAGAGGATAGTTCCGTCTGTAGTGTCGGTTACAACCTCAACGATGTCGCTCTCCTTCATGAAGTCAACGCCGATGATAGCGTCCTTGGCGATAGGAATCTGCTCGAAAGTTTCCTGGTTCATGAAGATAAGACCTGTTGTATCCTCATAAAGATACTGATACGGACGGTGCTCAATTCTTACGTCTTCGAGCTTGAAGCCAACCTGGAATGTGCGCTCCAGAACGCGGCCGTCGGTCACGTTCTTCAGTTTTGTACGCATAACGGTGTTACCCTTACCTGGCTTAACGTGCTGGAAGTCGATGCAAATCCATACCTGATTGTCCATGCGGATGCATGTTCCTTTTTTAATTTCCTGTGAGTTAATCATTGTTCGTAATATATGAATTTATTGTTGATTCCTGACTGCTGACGGGCGGGCGCCTCGTCTCTTGCTGCGGGCTTTTGCCCCGTGCCAAAGCATCATTATGTTGTAAATGTTTGGCTTTCAGGGCGCAAAGTTACGATTTTTTTAGAAAAAAACATAAAAGTTTGACCTAAAAAACGCTTAATTCTTGGTTATTTAAAAAGAAATGTGTACTTTTGCAGCCCAAAGCGAGGAATAAAATAAACAATAAATAATTAAATAAGATGAAAAGAACATTTCAGCCGCACAACAGAAAGAGAGTGAACAAGCACGGTTTCCGTGAGAGAATGGCTACAAAGAACGGCCGTCGCGTGCTTGCAGCACGTCGTGCAAAAGGGCGTAAAAAGCTTACAGTTTCTGACGAGAACCATGGTAAATAACCAAATGTTCCAAAGAAATTAAACGGGAAATGAGAAAGAAGTAAAGTAATATCTTTGCTTCTTTCTCTTTTTTTTATACCTTTGCAGAAAAACCTACGACATAGATGAAGACAAAAGATTTCTTCGGAAAAATCTTTAGTTTAAGGCTTTGGGCCAACTTCCTTGCAATGTTCCTGGTCGTTGTCCTGCTGTGCTGGGGCGTGAAGATGGGCATCGACATATACACCCATCATGGCGAGAAGATAAAGATACCGGACGTGAGGCATAAGCTCTTTGCCGATGCCGAGCATATCCTCAACGACAGAGGCCTGCAGATTGTTGTCAGCGACACCGGATACGTCAAGACGCTTCCGCCCGACTGTATCCTTGAACAGTCGCCCGAGGCAGGAAGGGAAGTTAAGTCTGGCCGTGTGGTTTATGTCGTCATCAACTCTTCGAGCTCGCCGATGCTGACCGTACCCGACATCATCGACAACTGTTCTTACCGCGAGGCGCGCGCCAAGCTGATGGCAATGGGCTTCAAGGTCGGCCCGACGGAGTTTATCCCGGGCGAGAAAGACTGGGTGTACGGGCTGAAGTCGAAGGGCAAGAGCCTGCGCAACGGACAGAAAGTGTCGGTAAACGACGTGCTCGTGCTTCAGGTGGGAGACGGCATGCGCGACATGAACGACTCGATAATATACGCTGATCCAGATTTCTATTATGACGGCAGTGCCGACTCTACCATGCATCACGACATGGCAGACCCGTCGGTTCAGGGCGTGCAGACGCAGGGAGGCGATGTCGACGAGTTTGAGGTGGTCACCGGTCCGGAATGATGATGGCTGCCATGGCCGTGCGGGTTATGATGCCGCAGGCCTTCTGTAAAATGAGATATTTATATGACAGACAATTATATAGAGGAACTTGAGGACGACGAGCAGCAACAGCTGTATGAGCATCTGCGCATAGTCGTGGACAAGGGACAGATGCCCCTGCGCATCGACAAGTACATGTTCGAGAAGCTGCAGCACACAAGCCGCAACCGCATTCAGCGTGCGGCTGACGCAGGATTCGTGCATGTCAACGACGTTCCGGTGAAGAGCAACTATAAGGTTCGCCCGCTCGACGTCATAACCCTGATGCTCGACCGCCCTCAGTATGACAACACAATAGAGCCCGAGGACATTCCGCTGGATGTGGTCTATGAAGATTCGGAGCTGATAGTGATAAACAAGCCTGCCGGACTTGTTGTCCATCCGGGCTGCGGCAACTATCACGGCACACTGGTCAATGCCATAGCATGGCATCTGCGCGACCTGCCTTCGTATAACCCCAACGACCCAGAAGTGGGCCTCGTTCACCGTATAGACAAGGACACAAGCGGCCTTTTGGTCATTGCCAAGACGCCGGACGCAAAGACAAAGCTCGGCGCACAGTTCTTCAACAAGACTACACACCGCAGCTACAACGCCATGGTGTGGGGCAACTTCACCGAAGATGAAGGGCGCATTGAGGGCAACATCGGCCGCGATCCTAAGGACAGGCTCCGTATGGCGGTGTTCTCGCCCGACTCGGGCATAGGCAAGCATGCCGTAACCCACTACCGCGTGATAGAGCGCTTCGGCTATGTCACTCTGGTTGAGTGTATCCTTGAGACCGGCCGCACCCATCAGATACGTGCCCATATGCGGCATATCGGCCATCCGCTCTTCGGTGATGAGCGCTACGGAGGCACCGTCATACTGCGCGGAAACCGCAGCGGCAGCTACAAGCAGTTTATAGAGAATTGCCTGAAGATATGTCCGCGCCAGGCTCTTCATGCACGCACGCTCGGCTTCGTGCATCCGAAGACCGGCAAGCAGCTCGACTTCACCTCGCAGCTTCCTGCCGACATGGAGCAGCTGATAGGGCGTTGGAGGACTTATATAAACGGAAATGAATTTAAATAAAAATATTGTATGAAGAATTTAAAGAGAACTATTGCCATCGTGTGCGGTGGAGATTCCTCAGAGTATGAGGTTTCATTGCGCTCTGCACAGGGCCTTTACTCTTTTTTTGACAAGGAGCGTTACAATGTGTATATTGTTGTTGTGAGAAGCCTTGACTGGCATGTCAACCTTCCTGACGGCACAACAGCCCGCATTGACCGCAACGATTTCTCATTCATGGAGAATGGTAAACTGGTGCAGTTTGACTATGCTTATATCACCATACACGGCACACCGGGCGAGAACGGCATCATGCAGGGATATTTTGAGCTTGTGCATGTGCCTTATTCAACAAGCAGCGTGCTTGTTGAGGCGCTCACTTTCAACAAGTTTGTGCTTAACCAGTATCTGCGCGGCTACGGCGTAAGAGTGGCCGACAGCCTGCTGATACGCAAGGGATATGAGGAGATTGTAAGCGACGACGAGATAGAGGAGCGCATCGGCATGCCTTGCTTCGTTAAGCCTGCGGCCGACGGCAGCAGTTTCGGAGTGTCGAAGGTGAAGAACAAAGACCAGCTTGCTCCGGCCATACGCAAGGCCATGCTTGAGAGCGAGGATGTGATGGTGGAACGTTACATGGAAGGAACAGAGATATCGATAGGCTGCTACAAGACTCACGACAAGACCGTGGTGCTGCCTGCAACAGAGGTGGTTACGCAGCGCGAGTTCTTCGATTACGACGCCAAGTACAACGGACAGGTGCAGGAGATTACGCCGGCACGCCTCAGTGAGGAGACCACAAAGCGCGTAAACGAGATTACAAGCCAGATTTATGACATACTCCACTGCAACGGTATAATCCGCATCGACTACATCATCAGCCGCGGAAAGGGCAGCGACGGACAGGAGGTTGACAAGGTGAACATGATAGAGATCAACACCACTCCGGGCATGACAGCCACCAGCTTTATTCCGCAGCAGGTTAAGGCTGCCGGCCTTAACATGACGGATGTGCTGACAGACATCGTGGAAAACCAGTTCAGATAAAATTCTGAAACTTTTTAAATATACGGTTAAGAGAGCCGGGATTGAAGGCTCTTTTAACCGTTTTACAGAATAACAATAAAATTTTTTCGTACTATGAAAGTTCCTGTTGAGTTTGACGAGATACGGCCTTTTGAGCCGGAAGAGCTTCCTCAGGCTTATGAAAGGCTGCTGGCCAATCCGCAGTTCAGGAAGGTTATTGAGTTTGTTTTGCCCGGAGTGCCGTTTGAGATGATCGAGAAGAAGATGTACTCGTGCAAGACTAATTTTGAGTTCCAGTTGAATTTTTGCTATGCTTTCTTGCAGAAGCTTGTCGATTCGTTCACGAAGGGCTTCTCTATGGACATTTCGTGCATAAGCGTCGACAGGCGTTACACTTTTGTGAGCAACCACCGCGACATAGTGATCGACCCTGCCTTCCTCGGCAAGGGACTTATCGACAACGGATTCAAGACCACCTGCGAGATAGCCATAGGCGACAACCTGCTGTCGCTGCCGTGGGTGAAAGACCTGGTAAGGGTGGTAAAGTCGTTCATCGTGAAGCGCGGACTGTCGCCCCGCGAGACGCTTGCCGCAAGCAAGGTGATGTCTGACTATATGTACTTTGTGATGGAGCAGAAGCACGACAACATCTGGATTGCACAGCGCGAAGGCCGCGCCAAGGACTCTGACGACCGCACGCAGCCGGCCATACTGAAGATGATGGCCATGGGCGGAGGCAAGGGCAGCGTGGTGGAAAAGCTGAAGAGGCTGCACATTGTGCCGATGGCAATATCGTATGAGCTCGACCCATGCGACTTCCTGAAGGCTCAGGAGTTTCAGCTTAAACGCGACATTGCAGGCTGGAAGAAGTCGGCACAGGACGATGTGGTGAGCATGCAGACCGGAATAACAGGCAACAAGGGCCGCGTGCATTATCATTGTGCGCCGTGCATCGACGAATGGCTCGACACGCTCGACCCCGAAATGCCCAAGACGGAGGTGTTTGACGTCATTGCGGCACACATCGACCACGAGATACACCGCAACTACAGGCTCTATCCGCTCAACTATGTGGCGCTCGACATGCTCGACGGCGGCACGGCTCATGCCGACAAATATACAGACGAGGACAGGGCTGCCTTTGAGAAATATCTTGACGGACAGATGGCCAAAATAAATATTGAGAACAAGGACGAGGCATATCTGCGCGAGCGGATGCTCACGATGTATGCCAATCCGGCCAGGAACTTTATAAAGGCTTCAGAGTGAGAATAAGACGTTTTTTTATGCTGATGCCGCTCGTTGCACTGCTCATGGCGTGCAGCAGCGACAGCTATGACACGGGCGACGGCAGTCTGTCGTATATGGTGGCCGACTTTGTTGAGGCCGAGACCGACGCGTCGGCAAAGGTGGTGAGCATCGTAACCGACCGCGACGAGAGGCTTTGGCTTACGCGGAGCGTGAAGCTCGACTGGGCAGAAAAGCCCGACACGGCTTACCGTTCGCTTATATATTATAATAAGGTGAAGGACGGCAACGGGCAGTATGTGGCCGAGCCGGTGGGCGCGACGCAGGTGCTTACGCCTGCGGTTACGGCAACCGCCGACATAAAGGGAGGCATGAAGACCGACCCCGTGGTGTTCGAGAGTGCATGGAAAAGCCACAACGGCAAATACATCAACCTCGACCTGAGCGTGAAGACCGGCACCGTTGACGGCGAGTACGGCCAGCAGACGGTGGGCATGGCATGCGACGGCATTGACACGCGCACCGACGGCACGCGCCTTGTGCGCCTCACGCTGTATCACGACCAGGCATCAGTGCCCGAATACTATTCGGCCAAGCTCTACATGAGCATCCCCATGGAGTATATCCCCATAGAGCTGTCGGCAGGCGACGAGGTGCAGGTCAGCATTGCCACTTACGGCGGTCAGGTTGTCAAGACCTTTGGTTTTTAACCGGCGACAGGCATAGCTACGACATAAAGAAACATCTCAATAAACACGCTAAAGCGCCCACAGGCATGCAGCCGCTTGCCGGTATCAGCTGCCTGCGGCACGGCTCTTACGCCGGGCATATGGCATCAAGTTTTACGAAAGGCCACCTTTTGGATTCCGAAAGGTGGCCTTTTGCCGTCTAAAAGGTGCCCTTTTGCAGGCTGAAAGACGGTCTTTTGCAACGCGTTGACAGTCAGGCTGTTGCACGCCCCGTTGCAAGGCGCATCATGGACGGATGCAAATTAATTCATGCCGGCATGAAAAAAAGTTAGTTTTTCATGTCACAAACGGCAACGTTCTGCGTACTGATAACAGAAGAAACATTAAAAATAAGATTATGATGAAGTTTAAGTTATATCTGTTTTCGGCAATATTGGCCGTAATGCCGTTCATTTCCGGCGGATGTTCCAACAAGAATGTATCATACGAAGATGCCGGCACCGTGTGGTCAGGCCTGTTCTCAAACCATGATTCAAAGACCGTAAGAAAGACCCTGTCGCTGAAAAACTTCCACGGGATAAACGTTGTGAGCGCTGCCCAGGTGTACTATACGCAAGGCTCTGAATATAAGGTGGAGTTCGAAGGGCGCAGCTGCGACTTTAATAATCTGAGCTTCAAGGTATCTGACGGAATACTTGTTGTTGGCTTCTCGAAGAAAAACAACTGGAAAGACATCGGCTCGCTCAACTGCAAACTTTATATCACGGCTCCGCGCATCGACCGCATAGCATGCAGCGGCTCGTTCTCGTTCAGGGCAAAAACTCTGAAGACCGGCAGTCTGACCGTAAGCAACAGCGGTGCACTCAGGCTGTATGTTAACCAGCTTAAAACCGGCTCGTGCCGCATGTCAAACAGCGGCGCGCTGACAAACAACGGAGTTATAGACGCCGGCTCGTTCGACTTGAGCAACAGCGGAGCCTACAACAGCAGCGCGCAGATGAAGGTTTCAGGCGATATGAGCGTAAGCAACAACGGCTCTAACAGTATCAGTGGCGACATCGAGGCGCGCAATCTGTATTGGAGATGCTATGGTGCTGACAAGTGCGAAATTGGCATTAATGCCAAAAATGTTGATTTCTATATTGACGGTTCAGGGAAAATTAACGGAAAGTTCAAGGGCGACGTGATGAGCATAAAATGCAACGGCGCGGCAAAAGTTAATATGGATGTCGACTGCCTTAGCGTAACCGCCAGCGTAAACGGCAACGGAAACATAGCGCTTTCGGGCACGGCCGACAAGATAGATATAGGCGGCAGCGGCATTTCGAGGATAGACACGAGCCGGCTGAACAACTTTGAATGACATGGCGACTGCATGTCCGGCAATGCCGGCAGATGCCGGTATGCGCAGCGTATAGCCTGCTCATGCGGCAGGAAAGACAGAAAAAGTTTGTTGTTTCATGTCACAAACGGCATAGTTTTGCGTACATATGTCAGAATAGAAACATTAAAAACCTGATTATTATGAAGTTTAAGTTATATTTGTTCTTGGCATTTATTGCCTCAATTCCGCTCATCGCCTGCGGCTGTTCAAACAAGAATATGGCAGTGGAAAATACCGGTGTTAAGCTGCATGACAACTTTAAAAATTCTGATTCCGGAATTATAAAGAAGACCTTGCCGCTGAAAAATTTCCATGGAATAAACGTGGCAAGTTATGCTCAGGTGTACTATACGCAAGGTTCTGAATATAAGGTCGTGTTTGAAGGTCGTGAGAGTGTGTGGAAGGGCTTGAGCTTTGACGTACATGGCGGGATACTTGTCGTAGGATTTTCGAAGGATACTTGTATTAACAGCTTTAACTCTTCATCATGTAATTTGTATATTACAGCTCCGAATATTGACCAGCTTCATACTTCTGGCTTTTTAACTTTTTATGCAAAAAGTTTGAAGACCCACATCCTTGCTGTATGCAACAATGGTAATATGGATTTGTTTATTGATAAATTGAAGGCTGACTCATATTCAATTATTAATAATGGATTCATGACAAATAACGGCATATTTGAAGTAGACAAGTTTGCGATGATTAATTACGCTGAATACAAAAGCAAGTCTGATTTGAAGGCCTCATATGATATGAATTTAAACAACAACGGTTCGGTTGATATCAGCGGTGGCATTGACGCACGTAATATATATTGGAATTCTACTGCTATTGATAATTGTAAAGTTGATATTAAGGCCAAAAATGCTGACTTCAATATATCCGGCTCCGGGCAAATAGACGGCAAGTTCAATGGCGACATTATTAGCGTAGAATGCAATGGTGAGGCTAAGATTAATATGGGCGTCGACTGTCGCAGTGTCAGTGCCTGTGTCAACGGTGAAGGGAGTATAACACTTTCGGGCACGGCCGACAAGACAGATATATACGGTAAAGGTGTTTCGAGGGTAGACACGAGCCGGCTTAACAACTTCGACTGACATGGCGACTGCATGTCCGGCAATGCCGGCAGATGCAATGTTTGAGCAAAAATAGTGTTTAGATGACAGCAGACGAATTCGAAAAAGAGGCCCTAAGCCTCAGACCAGCACTTACGGCAATGGCCGCGCGATGGCTCGGTGGCACCGACTGTGCCGAAGACCTCGTGCAGGACGCCATGCTGAAGCTTTGGGCAATGTGTGCCGAGCTGCACAGTCCCATGGCTCCGCTGGCCCGTGTGCTGGTGCATAACCTCTGCATCGACTATCTGCGACGTCATCATTACACGCTGAGCATAGACACTACCGACGTGCCCGACCTCAGTAATGCCTCGGCCGATATCGAGCGGATAGAACGCATGATGGCCATAGTGGGCACGCTGCCGCCTGCGCAGCAGATTATATTGCGCCTGCGCCATATCGACGGCATGTCGATGGCCGACATAGCAAGGCTTACGGGCGGAACCGAAGCTGCGGTGCGCAAGGCACTGAGCAGGGCCCGAATGGCCGTGAAAGAGCAGTATTTGCATAATATGTAACGACTTTATACATAACTACGGATATGAACGAACGTAAGATAAAAGAGATAGAAAGGCTTATCGGAAAATTCTTCGACGGAGAGACGACGCTCAGGGAGGAGCAGCGGCTGTACGAGTTTTTTGCCCGCCGCAGCGTGCCCGCCCGTCTTCAAGGCTATCGCGAAGTGTTTGCCGGCTTTGCCTCTATGCAGGCCGGAGAGCCCCGCCGTCTGAAGTTGCGCCGCGTGCTTATGCGTGTGGCAGCCGCGGCGGCCGTGGCGCTTATAGTGGTGTCTGCCGTGGTGGCTTATGCCGGCTATCGTGAAGACAGGCATCTGGCAAGGCTCTACGGCGGCAGTTATGTCATAGAGAACGGCCACCGCATAGACGACCTCAGCGAGATAAAGGACGACATAGAGAAGGCTCTCGACGATGCCGGACGAATAGAGCGCCGCATCAGTTCGGCAAATGTTGCGGATAATGCGGAGCAGGAGGTGCTCAACAGCATTGACGACCCGTCAGAGCGCAGGCGCATAAGCGAGATGTTGAACGATTAAAAATAATGTAACCATGATACGCAGACTGATTCTAATATTGTTTTTTACCTTAGGCACGCTGCTTGCCGCCATGGCCCAGAACAGCATCGACAGGCAGGTGGAGCGCTATTCGGCGATAGGGCAGAGCAGGTTTACGTCGGCAGTGGAGCGCGATCCGCGCACACGCAGGGTGCAGAAGGTGGTTAAGGTGCTCGAGCTTTATGACAAGGGTGTAAAGGCCCTCATTGATGCGTTCAAGGCTGAATCGTCCAACGGCGACTTCACGGAAAAGCGCGACAGCAAGGGCCTCACGATGATTCTTACCACAAGCCGTCCGCGTCAGAACCGTGTCTATATGCTTAAATGCGACTCGCCTTACAGCTTCGGTGCGCATGCCGGCAGTTACGGACACGCAAAGGTTACGATAATAATAAGATATAAATAAAAAAACGCCCGTGGCCAATGGCTGCGGGCGAATATGTTTCTTTGGCCGCTGTCTTGCGGCAGGCATGCCGGCGTGGCATGCTTATTATGCTTTTGTTACAGTCTGATTAGTCTTACTCTCGACCAGAGATTCTGATTTCTTTATGACCGGCTCCAGGAGCTGTTTATGTCGTTGATGCATCTTATGGCCATGACATATTATGCTCTCGGAGCCGGTCTGGCGTTTGTCTTTCGGCTTCTTCTGCAGGAATCTCCATGCCGCCGCTTCACAAGTTTACTTTATTCTTTCGTTAATAAGAAATTGGTTAAACTGGTCGCGGTATCCGTTGAACACGTTGATGTCCACTTCACCGGTTATTCCGCTAACCCTTCCGTCGGGGCACAGCTGCCAGAACACCAGTCTCACTTCGGGCTTATATTCGCCGTAGCGCGCTATCCACACCATGTAGTCACGCATGAGGTCGGGCGCTTCGGGCAGATATTGGTTCACAAACTGCTGGCTGACATACAGTATGGGCTTCACTCCCGTGCGCTGTCTTACGATGTTTAGCCACGTGCGTATGCGGCTGAACATGGCTGCCGGACCGCCCATGGCCTTTACCTGCGACGGCGTTGGCTCTACGTCGAGCACCGGCGGGAAGTCGCCTTTGCTGAAGCGCGAGTGCTTCAGGAAGAAGTATGCCTGCTTCGATGCCTGCGAAGTGTGCGAGAAGAAGTGGTAGGCGCCGCAGTGTATGCCGTACTTCCGAGCCTGCTGATAGTCGGACAGATAGTATGGATTGCGCACGCTCGTGCCTTCGGTCGACTTTATGTATACGAACGACACGGGGTAGTCTACGGTTCCGCTCACTTTCTTGCGGCTTATTTTCCCAAGGTGTGTTATGCGCACTTTGTTCCAGTGAATGGGATATTTCTTGCGTCCCTTGCCGTGCTGGTAGCGCGATATGTCAATGCCGTAAATCCTTTCGGCCGTGTAGGTCAGGCGCTCGCCGCGGAATTTTCCTGCCTTCCATTCGCCTGTACGGGCTTTTCCGGCAGCGCTCATGGAGCATCCGAAGCCGCTGTAGAGTCCGTCTTTCCAGTTGCCGTTGTAGAAACTGCCGTCCTTGCCGAAGTATATGCCGTGGCCTTCTTCCACCAGCTTGCCGTTAAACTCGCCGATGTAGGTGCCTGCCGAGTCGTTTCTGATGCCTCTGACAAGCGAGTCGGCTCTCCACATACTCGTCACTGTGCGTCCCAGCGAGTCGGTGGTCTGGCCCAGTCCGTCGCGCTTTCCGTCTTTCCATTGTCCGCTGTAGACTATGCTGTCCTTAAATGTCAGCACGCCATAGCCGTTGTATTTGCCGCCCGAAAGTTCTCCGCGGTAGCAGTAGTCGCCGTTCTTCACGACGCCCGTGCCCTCGGGAGTCTTTACCGAGCATGCCGACATGAGCAGCATTGCTGCGGTTGCAGCTATATAAATAAGTTTCTTCATGGCAGCAAGTTTTTAAGTGCGAGGCCGAAGTTTCCCGTGCCTGTTATTCTTCCGTTATAGCTTATGCCCATCATGCGGCCGTCCGACGTATATATGGCAGCCCCGTCTGGAGCCAGCATCGGCGGAATGTCGTGGCGGCTTTTGCCCGTTGTCTTGCCGCTGAATGTGGTCGCCTTTGCCCCAATGACGTCATAGCGGCTGAGCATGCAGCCCGGATATGATGCCACGATGATGCCTCTTTCTGCATCTGTCGCAGGCGTAAACCACTGGTGAAGATACGTCGGCGATACATTGTCGGGCGTTTGCTTGTCTGATGTCTGTATTATTCTGAAGGGCTTTTCGCTTGCAGGAGTTATCGTGTTGCAGGCTATTCTTACGGTGTGTCCTGCTGTGTCTTTATGCAGCAGGGTGTATTTGCTCACCAGTCTTATGGCTGCATTTTTGGCCGTTTGGGCTTTCCTGATGATTTCCAGGGCTTTTTCGGCCTGTTCTTTCTGCTGTTTCAGCCGTCCGTCAAGATAGGCCATCGTGTTGTATCCGTCGTCGTTTACGTTGTGGACGCTCAGATAGTATCTCAGTTCCTCGTCCTTTTTGCTTAGCGATTTTATAGCACTTTCAAGTCTTTCGGCCGTGTTCTTTATCACGTTTCCGATGTTCTTGTTTGCAGTTGCCAGTGTCTTGTAGGCCATGCTGTCTGGGTCGGTTGTCAGAATCATGCCGTGGCACGACGGCATGAAGGCATACTTGTTCACCCAGCAGCCGTTGATTATGCTCCGCTTGGTTACCGACGAGTCGGCCGAAAGCATGATGTTGTCAGACATGCAGCTGTCTGTCAGCACGTCGAACCATGCCACGGGCTTGCCCGAAACCGTGAGTTCGTAGTAAGACTTGTGCTCAATCAGCGCTGCCCCGCGTTCCATCTTTTTTGTTGAGCGCGGCATTAATGACATGACGTATATAACAACTACAATCGCCACCGGCACTGCCGGCAGCGATTGTAAGATTATACGTGATGTTCGCTTTCTGTTAGTCGATTTCTTCATCAGCCTCGTAGCCTCCCATCTCACGGATTGCATTCTTCAGCATTGTGTACTGCTTGAACAGGTCGTTTACGGCCTCTTCGCCCTTTGTATAGTCGTGCATAGGGCTCTTCAGGTAGAAGCTGAGGAAGCGCTGTATGCCGTAGCGTCCGGCTCTTGCTGCCAGGTCGCTGAGCAGACAGAGGTCGAGCAGCAGCGGAGCTGCAAGGATAGAGTCGCGGCAGAGGAAGTTTATCTTTATCTGCATCGGGTAGCCCATCCATCCGAAGATGTCGATGTTGTCCCATCCTTCCTTGTTGTCGTTGCGTGGAGGATAGTAGTTGATGCGCACCTTGTGGTAGATGTCGCCATACAGGTCGGGCTGTTTGTCGGCTTTGAGTATTGTTTCGAGTGTAGACAGCTTGCTCACCTCCTTTGTGCGGAAGTTCTCTGGCTCGTCGAGCACAAGACCGTCGCGGTTGCCGAGGATGTTGGTTGAGAACCAACCGCTCATTCCGAGGCAGCGTGTGCCGATGATAGGAGCAAATCCGCTCTTAACCAGTGTCTGTCCTGTCTTGAAGTCCTTGCCGGCGATAGGCATCTTGGTCTTCTCGGCCATTTCCCACATTGCAGGTATGTCCACAGTTGTGTTAGGAGCACCCATTATGAAGGGAGCGCCCTCTGCGAGTGCGGCGTAGGCATAGCACATAGACGGTGCGATGTGCTCGCGGTCGTCTTCCTTCATTGCTTTTTCAAGAGCGGCGAGCGTGCCGTGTACCGGCTCATATACAGGTACGTAGATTTCGGTAGATGCAGCCCAGATAACAACGATTCTTGCGCAGCCGTTTTTCTCCTTGAACGAGCGTATGTCCTCGCGCAGCTGTTCAACCATTTCCCAGCGTGTGGCAGCGTCTTTCACGTTGTCGCCGTCGAGTCTTTTGGCATAGTTCTTGTCGAAGGCAGCCTTCATCGGAACTATCTGCTCAAGCTCTTCACGCACGGGGTTGATGTCTTTCTCCTTGAGCACCTCGGCATACATTGCTGCCTGATATGCGTTTTGGGGATAAACGTCCCATGTACCGAATACGATGTCGTTGAGGTTAGTAAGCGGAACGATGTCTCCGTATGCGAGATATTTCTTGTTTTCGCCTTTTCCGACGCGTATTTTGTCATACTGTGTCATTGAGCCTACAGGCTTTGCAAGTCCTTTGCGGGCCATCAAAACACCGGTCATGAATGTTGTGGAAACGGCTCCACAACCGACCACTAAAATACCCAGTTTACCTTCTGCAGATTTTACGTTTGCCATTTCTGTTTCTTTTTAAAAATTTTTATTATTGTTTTTTATAATCAGTTCCTTTCGTTTGAATTTTGCAAATGTAATAAAAACTTTTTATGATTTATTGGTTTTTATATATTTTTGTATACTTTTCGTTGATTTTGCCTTATTATGCCGTAAAAAAGGTATATGCGGTTTGGTTTTTCTTTTGTAATTTTGTGGCGGCATTGAATAATGCTTACAAAAGGCTTTGCCGTTTATGGCATGTCTTTCTTGGGGCACCGGCTGTTTGTGCTGCCATGCAGGCGGAGTCGGTGCCATGCCGCAAGGGGTGTCAGTGGCCCGTTCCGGGCGTCTGACAATGGAGCCCCTGCATAGTTTACACCTTATTATATTATATGTTATGGCTAAATTTAATTTTGACGAGATAGTCGACCGAAGGGGGAGCGACTGTGTTAAATGGGACGAGACAGATGTCGACGGCATGCTGCCGATGTGGGTGGCGGATATGGACTTCCGCACGGCTCCTGCCATAATCGAGGCGCTGCAGCGCCGTGCCGCACATGGTGTGTTCGGTTATGAGCATGTGCCCCAATCTTATTATGCGGCAGTAGTTGGCTGGTTTGCCCGCCGCCATGGCTGGACTTTCCGTCCCGAATGGATAATTTACACTACGGGAGTGGTGCCGGCAGTGTCGGCTGTCATCAAGGCCGTTACCGTGCCGGGCGACAAAGTGCTGGTTCAGACGCCCGTCTACAACTGCTTCTTCTCGTCTATCCGTAACAACGGATGCATAATAGAGGAGAACAAGCTGGTTTATTCCAACGGAACGTATTCTGTTGATTTTGAAGACTTTGAGCGCCGCGTGGCTGATCCTTCGGTAAAGGCTTTCTTGCTTTGCAACCCTCATAATCCGGCAGGAAGAGTGTGGACGCCCGACGAACTGCGCCGCATGGGCGAAATATGTCTGCGCCACGGAGTGTTCGTTATTGCCGACGAGATACATTGCGACATAGTGATGCCGGGTTATAAGTATACGCCTTTTGCATCGCTGTCTGACGAGTTTCTTGCAAATTCGGCCACATGTACGGCCCCGACCAAGACGTTTAACATTGCCGGACTGCAGATAGCCAACATCATAGCCGCCGATGACACTGTCCGTAAGAAGATCGACCGCGCGATAAATATCAACGAGGTGTGCGATGTCGGTCCATTTGGCGTGGTGGCTCTTCAGGCTGCATATAATGAGAGCGAAGGCTGGCTCGACGAGCTTTTGCCGTATATCAAGTCTAATTATGATTACCTTTGCGACTTCTTTGCTGCTCATATGCCTATGCTTAAGGTGCTTCGTCTTGAGGGCACTTATCTCGTTTGGGTAGACTGCACGGCGCTTGGCCGCACGTCTTCAGACATTATCAGCGAACTGAAGGACGGCGAAAAGCTGTGGCTTAACGGCGGAGATATTTATGGAGAAACCGACCGGCCGTTTGTCCGCATAAACATAGCTTGCCCGAGAGCAACGCTTGTTGACGGACTTAACCGCCTGTTACATTATGTAGAGCGCATCGTTAAATGATGCGCTCTTTTTGTTTGTGTTCATGGCCTTTTGGCGTTTCATTTTCCTGTTTGCGTAAGTTTCAGAAAGGGCAGCTTTTCTTTCCTTTTTCAAAAGGTGTGCTTTTGCGTTCCGTTTGATATCCTTTTATCGTGTAAAAGGTATGCTTTTGTCCCCTAAAAGGTGCCCTTTTGCAGACGGCTGTATGATATATATGTTTTGTGCCGGGCGTATAGCCGGCTTTAAACGCCTATAACGTCCATTCTGTCAGCGTTTTATGGCGTTGCAGGCTGTCCGGACTGTTTGTCGTACAGCCTTGCATTAGTCCTGCCGTTTATGAATATATCTGCTTCATGACAGGCTTGACCATAGCTTCGGCTGTCGTAACCGGCATCCGGCCGGCTGTTTTTTTCCTTTGGAATTCAAACTCCTTTAAATTCTGCCATCGGCCTTTAGTTTTTGCCATTAGCGTATGATTTTCATCCTTTCCGTCCGGTTTTATATCCCGTTCCTGTGTCACAAGTCTGCCTATTTCTTTTGTAAAATATAATAATGTGAAAGGTGTAAAATCCGCACTCAATATGTAAACGTCTGTTAAAATCGGTCTAAAATTAAAACTTTTTTCAGAAAACATTTGGCGGTTTGGCTAAAACCCCGTACTTTTGCATCCGCTTTTGAGAGCTGACGCTCCCTGAGCACTGAAGAAAGAGATCTTTGAGATACTGAAATATACAGAGACAAGAGTAGTACAAGAAACATCCTGCGGACATGTTCTGCAGGGAGGGTAAAGAATGAAAACCGTTCAATTTCTGCCGTGATATATATAATATGTATCTGCGGTCAAATACTACCGGATGGCGTTCTGAGCGACAGACTAACGGACACGGCCTTCGGGTCTGTGTCACATTATAAAGATATTTTACAGTGGAGAGTTTGATCCTGGCTCAGGATGAACGCTAGCTACAGGCTTAACACATGCAAGTCGCGGGGCAGCATGAAGGATGCTTGCATTCTTTGATGGCGACCGGCGCACGGGTGAGTAACGCGTATCCAACCTGCCTGTTACCACGGCACAGCCCGTCGAAAGGCGGATTAATGCCGTATGTGGTCCTTTGCGGGCATCTAATTAGGACTAAAGGTTTAGCGGTAACAGATGGGGATGCGTCCGATTAGCTTGACGGCGGGGTAACGGCCCACCGTGGCGACGATCGGTAGGGGTTCTGAGAGGAAGGTCCCCCACACTGGAACTGAGACACGGTCCAGACTCCTACGGGAGGCAGCAGTGAGGAATATTGGTCAATGGGCGCAAGCCTGAACCAGCCAAGTAGCGTGAGGGAAGACTGCCCTATGGGTTGTAAACCTCTTTTGTGCGGGGATAAAGTGTGGGACGTGTCCCATATTGCAGGTACCGCACGAATAAGGACCGGCTAATTCCGTGCCAGCAGCCGCGGTAATACGGAAGGTCCGGGCGTTATCCGGATTTATTGGGTTTAAAGGGAGCGCAGGCCGTCCTTTAAGCGTGCTGTGAAATGCCGCGGCTCAACCGTGGCACTGCAGCGCGAACTGGAGGACTTGAGTACGCACGAGGTAGGCGGAATTCGTGGTGTAGCGGTGAAATGCTTAGATATCACGAAGAACTCCGATTGCGAAGGCAGCTTACCGGAGCGCAACTGACGCTGAGGCTCGAAAGCGCGGGTATCGAACAGGATTAGATACCCTGGTAGTCCGCGCGGTAAACGATGGATGCCCGCCGTTGGGTTTTAGAATTCAGCGGCCAAGCGAAAGCGTTAAGCATCCCACCTGGGGAGTACGCCGGCAACGGTGAAACTCAAAGGAATTGACGGGGGCCCGCACAAGCGGAGGAACATGTGGTTTAATTCGATGATACGCGAGGAACCTTACCCGGGCTTGAATTGCAGGAGAACGATCCAGAGATGGTGAGGCCCTTCGGGGCTCCTGTGAAGGTGCTGCATGGTTGTCGTCAGCTCGTGCCGTGAGGTGTCGGCTCAAGTGCCATAACGAGCGCAACCCCTGTCCATAGTTGCCATCAGGTCGTGCTGGGCACTCTGTGGAGACTGCCGCCGTAAGGTGTGAGGAAGGTGGGGATGACGTCAAATCAGCACGGCCCTTACGTCCGGGGCTACACACGTGTTACAATGGGGCATACAGCGAGTTGGATGTGCGCAAGTACGTCCGGATCAATAAAGTGCCTCTCAGTTCGGACTGGGGTCTGCAACCCGACCCCACGAAGCTGGATTCGCTAGTAATCGCGCATCAGCCATGGCGCGGTGAATACGTTCCCGGGCCTTGTACACACCGCCCGTCAAGCCATGAAAGCCGGGGGCGCCTGAAGTCCGTGACCGCGAGGGTCGGCCTAGGGTGAAACCGGTGATTGGGGCTAAGTCGTAACAAGGTAGCCGTACCGGAAGGTGCGGCTGGAACACCTCCTTTCTGGAGCGGACGCCATAGATGATGGTAGGAGAAAAGCAAAGGGAAATGAGAAAACGGAAGAAGTTTTTTATTCCTGTTTTCTTGTACTGCGCAGTTTCTGATATATTTTAAGATGAAAGACAGGAGAAGGGCTTTCCGCCTGACTTGGGGGATTAGCTCAGCTGGCTAGAGCACCTGCTTTGCAAGCAGGGGGTCAACGGTTCGAATCCGTTATTCTCCACGTGTCCTTTTTGGACGAACGATCTTTGACATATTGGCACAAGCAAAACAGTAGAGAACACAACGTTAAAGTACAGAGCTGAATGAGTCGTTCCGCAAATGTGGGATGATATCTTCATAGGAAAAGCAAATAAGGGCGTATGGCGGATGCCTAGGCTCACGGAGGCGATGAAGGACGTGATAAGCTGCGATAAGCCGCGGTTAGGTGCAAATGACCCTTGACCCGCGGATTTCCGAATGGGACAACCCGGCCGCCTTAAGGCGGTCATCATGGCAATGTCATGAGGCGAACGCGGGGAACTGAAACATCTTAGTACCCGCAGGAAGAGAAAATAAGTCAATGATTCCCCCAGTAGTGGCGAGCGACCGGGGAAGAGCCCAAACCGGGTGTGTCGAGGCACATCCGGGGTTGTAGGACCGCGCTGTTGTACGAGCATGAGCGAGCGTGACCGTCTGGAAAGTCGGGCCGTAGCGGGTGACAGCCCCCTTCGCGAAGTTCATGCCGGCATAGCGGTATCCTGAGTAACGCGGGACACGAGGAATCCTGCGCGAATCCGCCGGGACCATCCGGCAAGGCTAAATACTCCCGTGAGACCGATAGTGAACCAGTACCGTGAGGGAAAGGTGAAAAGAACTCCGACGAGGAGAGTGAAATAGCCCCTGAAACCATACGCCTACAAGCGGTCGGAGCATGCGTTGCATGTGACGGCGTGCCTTTTGCATAATGAACCTACGAGTTGCCGTCACGGGCAAGGTTAAGCGCCTAAGGCGCCGAGCCGCAGTGAAAGCGAGCCTGAATAGGGCGCAGAGTCCGTGGAGGCAGACGCGAAACCGAGTGATCTACACTTGTCCAGGATGAAGTCCCGGTAACACGGGATGGAGGTCCGCACCGATAAGCGTTGAAAAGCTTCCGGATGAGGTGAGTGTAGGAGTGAAAGGCCAATCAAACTCGGAGATAGCTCGTACTCCCCGAAATGCATTTAGGTGCAGCGTTCCGCGATAGCGTCAAGAGGTAGAGCGACCGATAGGATGCGAGGGCTTCACCGCCTATCAAGTCCTGACGAACTCCGAATG